>Ga0157364_1003322_pt1 | contig 15541 bp, 14 predicted proteins | sample AttsexASBM2_FD_111476 | JGI IMG/M metagenome (GOLD analysis project Ga0157364, IMG submission 111476) | Fungus gardens microbial communities from leaf cutter ant in Ribeirão Preto, State of São Paulo, Brazil - Atta sexdens ASBM2 | ecosystem: Host-associated > Fungi > Mycelium > Unclassified ...
GCTATTAAGCACTCTTGTCTTCCGCGAGTTGTATACGTGTCGCGTACAGCGTACTGATGCATACATTACTCTGAATACCACGTGATTCGCGAGGAAAAGGAGATCCTTGTTGTTACCTGATGACGGAATTGGCACGGGTGAAGACATTCTCACTCCTCGCACGCACAGTACAAATCCATTTATCGGAGTGGCCGTAATTATTCGCAGGGAATTGAACCATAACGATATTACTGTAAGTGACGTACGCAAGAATGCTATATATGCGCGATAAAAACGAGATCGTATTAATTCGACGTTTATACGAAGACAGTGTGGCGACGTAAGTAGGAGGGCAGATGGAGAACGGGAGCTAGCCGACTTAATTAAGAGACGTGCGTCCCTTAATTAACTAGTTAGCGTACACGATAAGGTATCGCATGCCGACTCGCCAACGCTCGTCGTAGATGTTATCGGGAAACGCTCCTGTTTGAATTCCGTTCGCTGTATGAATTAGACGGAATCGCGATTCGAAACGTGATCCTGTACACGCGGGGGACTTCTCCGAAAGCCGCGGTATTAAACCGGCATCATCGTGTTGAACTTTCTAGTTAACCGTCTGCGCCTGCAGAGATCGCGGTCGCTTGCTCGCTCGCACACGTACGGAGATTACCGTACAAATTTCATTCGTGCAAATTACATTTCTCAGGCAAACGAATATTTTGCTGGAGCGCAGTACAACGGAGTGGTCTTGCGAACTCGGTCGTACTGTCATGTAACGCGATGCTTGTGTAAGCTCTACATCTCTCTCTCTCTCTCTCTCTCTCTCTCTCTCTCTCTCTCTCAGTATCCTGCCTATCTCTATCATTAAGATTGATATCTTTAATTCAATTGAAAAGCTTCAGTTATCTTGCATAAGATGTTATCTTTGCGAGTCTGGTCGCGCTCATCTTGACGATGATGCTTATTAATGTTATATTACGAGAAACTGCAAATTGCAGATATATATCAATCTGATATTTTAATCTGAATGCCATAGTCTACAGGACGTTTCAATTCGAATAGGGAAGGGGCTCTTGCTCTTCCTCTCTCAAACGTAGATGTATTATAGTAAATAAGATATTCTACAAGGAGCTGATATTCGAGCTAATAAGAAAATGTACTATTTTATTTAAAAAAAATTTCTTTCTAAATCTGAATCAGGATAATCACTGATATCAGTGCCAAATATGCCACTGGTAATCAGTGAATTAAACGTGAGATTTCTAACCTAGCTAATCTTTGTTATGTGATCTAATTGAACTTGTGTTTTAGTGCTTAAATTCAATAAATATGATATTGGAAGATTGACATGCAAATATCAGTATTTTAGTTATATAAGTTTTTTAGTTAAACTTCACTGATTATCAGTGCCAAGTATATATCACTGGGTAATAAAATAGTGACGATTCCCTGATTCAAATTTAGAGAGTAATTTCTCAGAAATAAAAAAGCTCAATCTTTCACGCTCGTATTGAAATTGAAAAGAAATAGCCATTCCCATACATGATCCATATTTTTCGCATACGTGACAATATGCCGATTTATCGAATGCGTTCGCACGAGGTAATAAACACAATAGTGAGCCGTCGCACGCGAGAATCGTTTATTCGCGCGTACGATATCATTAATCGCCGTTACACGGGATCCCTTACGCGCAAAATTGCAGTGCGAGGTATACATGACTCGATAACAGCCGATGAAAAATCGTGCATTAATTCCAGCCTATTTATTACATTAGAAACACTCGCTGTTATCCGACACTTATTTTTCATTCTGTCATCGTTAGCTGCAACAACCACGGCTGTTGCGAGCTATTAATCTTTTTTCCCCTCTCACCTTCCCCTTCTCATTCTCCACGTTGCCCCCACAGTGTGTCTTACGCCTCTCCTCGTTTCCCCATATGTGGTCCATCCCTCTGATGTAATTATAATGGATTGAGATGCGGTACCCTGTACGAGAAGTGATATCGAATATTCCATTCGTTCGTATCACCTTGCACCGCTACGAGGTGGAAACATCAGGTTGCCCTTGTGAATTCGTTTCTCTCTCGGAGAAGCGCTCGCGTCAGATAATTCCGACGGCAGACATTCGTCAGTGTCATCCTCGAAAAGAAGGAGCGTCCGCAGTACGTGGAGGAGAGATTTTTTTTTTTAGATTCGCCTGGAAGATTCGCGGCAAAAAATTTGTCAACTAAATCCTGAAGAACTGGATTTGACAAAGAAGTAACTACATCTCGGTCCGTCCAAAACATATTATCGTATTTTATATCACTCACAAAATGAGATGGAAACAGAACGTATCGTTTCTCGTTACACTATTTTATTGATTTTATTTTTATAATATATTTTTTATAATATGTTTACAATCTATATATATTATATATTATCTATATGTATATCTATATATATAATATATTTTTATAATATGTTTACAATCTTATTACACTGTAAAAGAATCTAATAGCTATTAAATATTGAATGAAATAATAGATGTTCATGATAATAAGTGATCAATATAATAAAAAATAATTTATTAATATATCTAAATATTTAGTTTTGTACTACCAATATAATAATACAATCAACATTTGGTAATAATTATTAAATATTTAGAAGAATATATATATATTTTTTTTTTGCTTATATTAACCAAACACTTGACTAAAATTATTTCACTCAACATTTGATAACTGTTACCAGATTCTTTTTTTCCAGTTTTCATAGGATGGTATCATTTTAATTTTAATGCAATTGTAGAAAGAAGTATACCGTTTTTTTATTATTAGCGAGATTTTAATAATCGCAAAACCAACTTTAATAAATCCTTTACGTTGGTTTTATTCGCGAGAGACGAACAACGAAAAACGAAAAACACTCTTTCTTTGCCAGTTCGCGACACGTTTGTTCCCAGTTTGCCTATGTGTCTGGTCGCCTCGGGCAAGTGATATTATATGTCGCTTGTTTGGAGTGAAAATTTTGAGTGCCGATTTTATGGGCAGCCTGTAACCTGAAGCACGAATTTACTTCGAATGGTTGTCTGAATGATCTTCTAATGTACGCGTAAATTTCCGTACAATAATATATGCTGATCGTACATTTAAAAATTGATGTTTGTGTCAAAAGGATTTATCCGCAAATCGTAACACATTAATTTATGGATATACGTCTTCTTCTTATGCAAATGATTAGAAAAGATTGTAGTTGTAAAGCCCGCGAAAAATACTCATTAACGCACGGATGATTGCCGCGCGAGTATGTGTGCTTTCCGAGTGATGGAGTAAATACGATGTAGATGTTCTTTTGATGCCAAGAGCAAAAAGATGAGAAATTCTCAGAGAGCTGCGATGAAAGAAATTAACGAAGTGTATACTCAGAGAATGTGCCAGCCATTTAAGATACTACTACCATTCCTTTGAATAGTTTAGTTTGAAGAAAGTGCTGCACAGAATATCATTTAATAAATTTCATTCAAAAATTTCCTTCTGACATAAATACTATAAGTACTAAATAATAAGTCTACTATTTGTATGCTAGATTATTGAGATGATTATGATAAAGATCTGCTGTAAACATCGCAACAAGATGCGAATCATTAGATGCCAACAGTTTTACAATGAAATGCATGTATTTCATCGGAAAAATCGGAATATCGATCTTATCAGATACCTGAATTATTTCGTCTATCAGCTTCAATAATTATTGCATCCGATTGTTCGCTGCTCTCGAAATTCGCGAAATATTAAAAACAACGAGCTTGGCTTCGATGGTCCGTTCAGCCGATCGAGACATTTCTCGTGAAAATGGGGAGAACTCGTGAACGCGATTAAAAGGAAAGACACGAAACCGCCAACAGCCGCTCTAATTGAGAAAAATAAATTAAAAGCCAGGTGTGCGTGGTTAGAATGAAATATCTATAGATAGCCGCAGCGTGGACGTGCAACTTTACTCGAGTTGTAGTAACGATGTGAGCAGAGTAACGTTTTCGATGATTGTCATACCGCGTCTATTAATTAATTTTTCGTAGGTCGTATTATTTCGTGGGTCCAATTAAGCTGAGATGGTTGCGAGTTTAATCTCCACTTGATCTTACGCTTCTTTGCTTAAATTAATGCTCGGCCTTGAAGAAAAGAGCTCCGATGAGAGAAGTGTCGGAGAATAGAGAAGAAACGGGTAAAATGGCACGGCCACACGGTCTGCCTCGAAGCACGCTGCTGCCTCGTATCACGATGCGGCCACGTGCAAATGAGCTTTTAATGCCCGCAGCTCGCTGGTAAATAATAATTTAATCGCGCGCCGTACATCACTGCTTTTTTTTTCGACCGCCAGACGGCTGAAATAATCTCGTAATTCAGCTTCCGGCTAAAAATACGATCGTAACATTACACATGCTTTTAAACAGATACTAACAACATTTCGACCATCTGGAAATTTACTTTGTTTTCTCCATCGAGCATCTTAAGCATTGATAATATTTGAGATCCATTAGATACATAAACATTATTATATACATAAATGCATTACGTAACATCTTCGATATATCTTGAAGAATAGATCGTGCGAGAAAAATATGACAGAAAACTCCTAAAGATCAAAAGCCATTTTATATTATCACTGTGTTTCTTTCTCACGTACCAATGAATAGAGAAGCTAAAATGAAAGAAGACGAAAGAACCCCAGAGGATCAGTCGATCTTACCAACACGTCCACGTAGCAGCAAGTGATAGTACACTTGTTACGGACGACGTCAGCGTAACTTTCTGTTCATAAATTTAACAGTATTGCGAACATTCGTTTCTCTTTACCTTAAGCAACGACACGAAATATCCGATGGTGTGAATACTGTAGGTAAATAAATAGGGATTGCGCTTTGTATCGATTATATATTTATTTTGGACGAGATTATCGAACGTTCAGCTTTGCTAGAAGCAATTTATAAAAAGATCATAAACTGTAGAGAGCGATAAATTATTTATTTGGAATATCTTTTATTCTTAATCCAACCAATTACGGTATATCATTATTATTACTGTGTTATAAATGCTTGGAAAAAACATGGATAACAGAGGAAAGAAACTCGCATTTTTTCATTTAAATAAAACCATTCGCTAGATATCTCACCGGATCCAACTGTGCTTTTCGTCGGCAGGTTTCGCTTTGTAGCCGCATTGTTCATTTATCACACAAAGTATTCCGCTGATTCGTCGTTTTGCACGCGACGCTGGAATACACCTTTTCAATCTCACCGTTGTCAGAACGGCATCGGACTTGCGACCGACGTTCCGTAAATTTTTTTGTTCTTTGTGTCAAAATTTCAACCTCAATTTCATACGTCTGGGAATAAAACTTAAAACGATAATCATCGGAATTTCGTGCCATAAATTCCCTCACTCGCGTTTTCCGCAGTTTATGGTTCGCATTAATAGCGGTACTCTCTCTCTCTCTCTCTCTCTCTCCTCCCCCCTCCCTCCCTCCCGCCCCTCTCTATCTCTCCTGTAGCATTTTAACTTCTCTAAAAATTCCTCTCGTCGAGACATTTCGTTGTCCTCGGGCATCTCGGAGCTCGTCGGGGATCGAAGATCGAGGCACGTATTCGAGAAAGACGTGTATTCCTCGTTCCGGTGCACTCATCCCGGGATCCGGAACTTTTTGCAACGAACGGCGAACGATAATGGCGCGCACCTCTCAATAACCTGACACGACGACCTTCCCTTCTTCCTGCCAGCTTACTATCCTGCCTTGCGTTTCTTCCTTCCTCGGCTGCATTCTCGTCTCCGGCATCGTATCTGGAGTCAATTTCGCCTCTTCTCCGAGTCGTGTGATTTTCCCGATCAGTTCCGCTACCGCGAACAACGGTTGTGCTGCAGGCCGGAAGAGGAAAAAAAAAATCGGACCCGACGCGAGAGATTGAACTGTCGTGTAAATCTCTCGCAAGATTTGCACAGATAATCGAGACATCGTATATGATATAGATAAGTCTGGGTATAGGGTAACTCCGGTATATACGCCACATCTATCAAAAAAACTTAATTTATTAAGTATTATTTATTATGTTTAAAGTAAACGAACTATATCAGTAAAAACTTTATACTGTCTACTATTATAAAAAAAATATTAGAAATCCAAAATATTTATATTCGTTTTTCGTATTAAAAAATGAACTTTTTTAAACCCTTGCATTTTTGTTATATATCTTAGAGAGATGGGATATATGCTACTCATAGAAGGAGGGGGGTATCTATGGTTCATAAAAAAATTTACAAATAATACATATATATAAGACATAAAACAATACAATAACTTACAAAATGCGTTTATAAAGTTTTATTAAGGAATAAGAATGATAAATATGTATACAAAGTAATAAATAATAATTACAATCTTCCCACACACATATATTACAAGTTATGACATGAGGTACATATTTCATATAATGCGTTTATTGCATTTAGTGTACTTAATTTAATCTGCCCACTTTGTATACTTTGGGTATAAATCTCGCCCGCTAAAAATGCCGTATATTCCAAACATATACAAGACAACAAACTAAACAAAGAATACTAGAGCAAAGTATTTATATTTATATTTTGTTATACAACATGCTTTACTATTCCTCTACACTTATATACAATATCACGAAATAACCACTGAGTCTTTTGCAAGTCCTACAGTTATCATCATTTTATGTACAATGGGTTATAATTTATGATGGCGCTACTTAACACAATGATGAATCGATTCAACTTATAATAATGTCATTAATATTAACAGTAAGAAACTGAAATCATAACACAATACTTATATAACATAAAGGCATGAAACGGAAGTTACCCTTAGCCGGAGTTATCCTACTGTTCTTTCGAGAATTCCATCGCGAGAACGCGTCGTTTCATTTTTTTTTCTCTCAGAAGCAAACGGAATACGGATTAAAATGATATGAGCCTGATTTATTTCGGGGTTATGATAAACCCGCTTATCGAAAATCTTGTTAAACTCGTCATACTATATCTATAGCACGGTTCATGTTCACATCTCATTCAAATTCATGATGTCTCGCAACTGGCTTACTTTCAAAATAAACGGCTCGTGCATTATCCGAACGTTATGTTAACACCTCGGGCGCCCTAGTTTCAGATGCGAAAAGTCAATAAAGAGCACAATCTGCGGAATTAATTAATTTTATAAAATGAGAAGACTCTCACGCATATGTTTAAAATAAACTTCATAAATTGTCATTATATATCGTAGAAATTATTGCAGTAGAAAGATCTTATGTGCTTTAAATATAATATAAAACCACGTAATACATCAAAATATGTAAATCCGAGATAAATGCCATGTAAAGTTGACAATAAATTGTTGCATCGCTCTCGTCATTAGTATAGATTATCACTATGTAAACACGTGAAAATACAAGAATGCATGAAAATATTTAACCTCAGGTCATTTTGTGCCATGTCGTGACAATAACTTTCGTGACGTTGTTATCTTGTTTAGTATAATCTATTTTGTAAGTCGTTAAAATGAATTCATATACTATTTAGAAATATTTAGAGTGTAGGTTGTTGATAGGTTTCTTTATCCAAAAAATAATTCATATTTTCTCATATTTTTTTTTCTTTGAACATATCTTTCCGAACGCTTTTTTGTTACTGTTATTTTATAGTCAAGTCGTTATTCGCGAATACGAATTATAGGTAATGCTCAAGCATTCGACATATTGTAAATTAATATTTAATCATTTTACATATTTAAACATTAGTACATATATGAATTAATGTTTAAACATCCAATGCTATAATTTCTGATTCCGATATAACGAATTATATTAATTAATTTGTGTATTATTATGTCCTAAAATTATATACGAAACTGATATCTTCTTTAAAATGATATTTTCCAATGCTGCTGGTGAGTTGTCAATAATTACAACGATCGTAATTTATGTACAGATGTATGAGTTGCAGCTGCAAATAAATTGTTTACCGGTAATGGGCAATGCGCAGTGGTACTATAAATTGTAATTGAATTATTACGACCGGTATTATATTGCGCTTGCCTTTAATCAAGCTCATCAGATAACAAAGTTAACGAAGAGATTGTGCCGCACGTTTTGGTAAATATATTAACTTAGGCTATTTACGCGTATTAAAATATTTAATTTAATAGAAATTCCTTTATTTTTTAGCTTCGTTTTACAACGGGACGTAATCGAATGTTGCGTATTGTAGAATATCAAAGGGAATGATTAATGTTTGTGCACAGAACTCTACCTCTTTGTGATAAAACAAAATGGAATATCATCCAATCGAAAGCTCCCAATCTGTAACACAGAATGGGTTTCCATTAAATTTCTATGAGCATATAGTTCTTCGGGTTTGCATAAATGGTAGGCTTGATTAAAACGGACAAAAGATACGGATGTTTTCTAAATAAACCAGGACATCCAGCGACTTCATTGTTTCTCTTTGCGGTATCTCGGGAAATCATTTTCTTTTTTAAAATATACGGCTGATTACTGATGAGATAACTGATCTCGAAAAAATTTTTGGTGATAAAAATGATGTATTATTTATAGGACATTTACGACAACTGGCATTAATAATAGTTATTTTTGTTGACAATAATTTCTATTGATTAAATGGCAGATGACAAACGCGCGGTAGAAAACGCGCAGCAAGAATTCGAATTCGTTTTTAAACGCTCGTGTAGTACAATTGCAATCAGGCCAATCAATTGTCCTCTTTTTGCGATGGTACCCGTGCTCTTCTTTAAACTCGTCGCGTGATTAAAAAAAGCCAAGAGAGAAAAGGGAAACCAGAAATGTGCACAAGCAGAAAAGAGAGAGAGAGAGAGAGGTAGAAAGGAAAGAATGTAAGAGGGACAAATTGTACGAAAACTAAGTTTGCGTGCGCGCGCCGTTTCGTTCTTGAAACGAGCACGCGAGTCGACTCGCGCGTGGAACATACTTGGAAAAGTAATTAGCATAATAAATTAGCTCGCAAATAAAAGCGGTCTGCGCGTGCGATGTAGATGCGCATGCGGGAAGCAGCGGCTAATGATATCGCTCTCGTGATTAAGATAACAAAGAAAGCTGTTCGCTGCTTGGCTCCAAAGGGAGGATAGTTGCCATGCAGAGTGCATGCCGAGCGAAACGTCAATTAGTACGGCAGTTGAAGGGAGAAAAACGTTGTAACACCAGATGGAAGAAGCAAGGAAAAACGGAAAGAGACGGCGAGCGGAAAGAAGCGGGCACGGGGGAAGATGGGTGCGTCCTTTGTGTCGCGAGATTTTTATCCATGGCTGCACTCATAATGTTTTTTTTTCTTCTCTCTCTTCTGCAACCGACCACGATGTGGTCCCTTTCGCTGTCGACGGGGGGGGGAGGGGAGGGTTCAGTTCCAGGCGCCGAAGGCGGGGGGGTCGAAAAACGTTCTGAACAGAAGCGGGTGAAATTAGTTTAGCGTCACTTCGTTTCGGTATCCACGGTTCATGGGGCGCGCTTCGAACTTGATTCTCTCAGCAAAAGAGTCGGAACTTCTTTTTCCGCTCATTCAGTTCAGGCTCTTCGACCCGGAGAACCGCGTGTAACGGGGAATATCTGCTAGGAAATCTCTCCTCACTCTCGGTAGGGAATCCTACTCCTTGCTCTCGAGTTTCATTGCGGAACTTGGTCGTGGCAGCGCTGCAAGCTGATTTCTTTTTTTTTTTTTACATTGCGAGGATTTCATTCTGTACGAGTGTTTTTTTGCTAATCTTGTAAAGTAAAGAGCGAATCTTTTTGCGGCCGCCGAGACGCACGAGAATTCTCCGTAATTACTGAGGATATCAAGATGCCTTTTTCGTTGAATTTTGCGGAATCTCTCTTTCTCTGTCTTTTTTTCTTCCTCTCTATTTAGGAACCTGTTTCCATAAAACATTTATTTGCTTCATTAATTAGTAATTTCCGTAGAAACGATATTGTAAGAGAAGATTCATTTGTTATTTAGTTCCTTTAAACTCGCGCCTTTGTTTATTAATAAACTCCAAAATAATACACGTTAATTCGTTTTATAAGCACGGCGCATAATTCAAGAAACCAGGAAATTCACGTTTAATGAAACTCGGCAATGAAATGGTATAGTTCGTAGATTTGGAGCACTGCACATGTCGTACGATCAGACGTTAAAGGTTAATCAGATCGGTGATGAAACGCGAGTACAATCACGAGCAGTCGTAAACATCGGAGCGTAAATTGCCAGAGGGAGGATTGCGCTATATCGCGAAGAAGTTAGGGAGGAGAAGAGAGAGACTCGTCATAAAGGTATCGTAAAAGCGGTGATCTGGCATTATTCGTGGCTGTCAGATATTGCGCCTTATCTATAATTTGGTTTTTCAGTGCAAGATAAATGTGCTCGCACGACGATGACATCGTCGTCGTCGCGTTTGTCTTCATGTTCGTTGTCTCGCCGCGACATTTCGCGAAAGATTGTAAGTACACGTTTCTCGGCAGTCAGCCTGATAACTTTTACGCAGGGTCATATCTGAGTTTTCACTTAAACAAAGAACGATCGCCATGTATCTTTCCTTTTATTTTCGTCATTCGAGGACGAAACTCTTGCACTTCCTCCTCAAGTATCGTTTTTTTTTATTTCGCGCACGACCGACTATGTTGCTTCGTCAGACTTCGGATATCGAGTCCCAATGGTGTTCATCGTATTTTACGTGTCTTGTTCGAGCTTGAGCGTGAAATTTATTTATTGCTATTTAATCTTGCCTTTCAGCTCATATTTCAGCGGATCAGGAAAGCAATGTTGGTGTTCGTGCGAGCCAATCATCGCGATCTTGTTTTCTCATCTCTTATCCCCAGCTCTTTCGATCATTTGGGAATTGCATTGTTTCTACCATTGGATTCGCGTTATTTTCCTTGCATCATTACACCCGTTCCATTGAAGCTCCAATCTTATTGCGCGTTTTATAACATTTGTGTTAGTTATCGTTTTATCATCGATTCCATTATATTGAAGCGAAGTATTGTTTTATTAAAATGTCAAAAGTTACATCCCTTTTTTAATTGAAAATAGTTTAATCAAGTACGTTATATATTCTGATAAAATTTTTGTATCTTTCTCATGCAGCAATTTATAATTTAGTTGGACTTGTTCTGATCTAAAAAGAGGAAAGAAAACAAGCGGCGGAAAGTGCTCTTAAAAACAATGAATTGTTTCATCGTGTTTTCATTGTGTGTAGCGGTTTCATGCAGGCGACATGGTAGAAAATCATGGTTTGCAGAAGGCGGTGATCCTCGTACCACAAAATAAAAAGAACGTTATCGGCGATATCGTTCATGAAAAACTATTTCTTAACGACAAGAAGAAGAAGAAGAGGAGATGGAAAGAGAAAGAGAGAGGAGAGAGAGAGAGAGAGAGAGAGAGAGGGACGCTAATCGGCCTTAGCGTTGGTGGTCGGCGGTATATTTACTTCGATTCCGGTAATTAACCCTGTTAAACTACTTTGGCGCTTAATTGCAGGGTTAATTAAAACGCTGACACTACCTGGCTCGATGAAATTAACAGATTCATCGTGCCGAGCGGATTAAAAGCCTGCGCCTTGCGTAAATCGTGTTATCCTACGATGTCGCCGGGCGCGTACAATTTTGTCCGAATCATCCCGTGGAAAGATAAAGACAGACTTGCTCTGCTCTGTGCGTCATATATATTACATTCCTTCATCATACTACGTTCGTGTATCGTCGTCTTTTAGAGCTGCAAAACATCTTCATTCGGTTCTCACAACGTGTTTCACTGTTGGCGCAATTCGAATGGAGTTTCTGAAATGTTTGCATTGACCTCGTGATGAAAGTTAGCTTCGTGCTTTCGAGAAAGTATAGAGAGAGAGAGAGAGAGAGAGAGAGAGAGAGAGAGAGAGAGAGAGAGAGAGAGAGAAGCTTTAATTCAAAGGCGTCACCGAGGAGTTGTCTCATTTGATCTTTTTTTTCCGTGTCCGACTCTCCTTGAACGTTCTCTCATCTCCTTTCGTGGCTCGTTTACTGCCGCTTGCAGCTTGAGGCTGCAGATGCGATGCCCGTGTGCGATGCAGCGGTTTTAACTCAATGAAACGGCAACGATTCGATCCTGTTAGCGTTCGCTAGTTCTCGTTGCTCCACTCCAAGCCAATTTTCCTCTCCGTTTTCTTTGCATCGAAAGCCAGTTTTCTTTCGCGTCATCGAAAACGCAAGAGTTTGTCTAAATAACTGGAAATGAGTTTCTTAAAAGAGCAAAACAGGCGTATAATAGAACGGACGTAATGACGGTATAAAAAAGGAAGTTGTTTGCGTTAGTTGAATTCAAGCTGGTAAATTCGATATTTTCGAGGTAGAGGAAATTCATTTCAACTACAATGGCTCTTTTCTTAATTGTAAATTTTTTAAATAAATTAAATTAAATTAAATTAAATATAAAAAAGTGTAATATACATTGAAAAAATCCTAATATTTAATAGTAACATTTTCTTGAATGGTACTATGTTGTAAACATATCTTTACTACAAATAAATATTTATTCAAAAAAGAAAGTAATATCTACTTAAATAAATAATATTGTATATGTTTAAATTTAATAAATATTTACGTAATGCTGTTCAAAAAAATATTTGGATAAAAAAAAATTTTTTTAGTGTATATTTTATTATATATATTTATATAATATATATTTTATATGTATTAAAAAAATATATATAGTGGAAAAATCTCATTAAATTTATCCGAGAGATTAAAAATTTTTGCTCGACTGACCTTACATTCTTTATATCAGTTTTTTTGTTTACGCTTCTCTTTTCAGACAAAAATAACGCGCAGATTTAACCGGTAAAATGATTCCATTCTTCTCAATCCGTTTGGAATGCGAATAAGAGATATCTCGGTTTATCTTTCACCAGGACTACGAAGTTTCGGCCTGCAGGTATCTGTATAGCGCTCGTTGTTTCGCTTGGAAGCGTGCATTTATGCGAGGCATGAGTGTTACTCTTGGCGTTGTATAAAGTACTCGTTTGCGCGTCCACGTCTCTACGAGGCAACGTACTCTGCGCAAAATCCCGATTACGGTCCGGCTTTGTGCCGTCGAGTGTTTCGGTATCGCCGGGTGTCTCGTTAATCATGGATTCCTTGGGAAAATTGGAAGCGAAAATCCTGATACCAAGGTCGATACCGGGTTGAGAAGCGGATGGGACACACGAGCATACTCTTACTATAGTGCACGCTGTGTGGTCGGAACGGACGATATTTCGATTCTATAGTAATGGACCGAGCGAAGTTTCGAGAGAATTGTTGAACGCGCGATAATTGTTTCCAACAAATTGCATGACTTGCGAAAAATGTTTACGAAAAATTTTGTCTCATTTGGAGGGATTTCAGAAAACGTAATCACGCTTCTTTGTTTTTGAACTGAAATAACAAGTGCCCGTAATAGATTCGTATTTCGAATGATATTGCCAAATACGGCAATTAAGAACTCATAAAGAAGGATATGGTGGACATGATATGTGTGGCGAGAAATATAGGCAATATCGTTCCATATTTCCACATCGATTTCCATATTTCAATTTTCTTTCTTCTCATCTAAGGATTTCAGCATCTATGGACTGAGCTAAGAGTACAATAACTTTTCTTATCTGTTGCCGCGCAGAATATCTATAATAGCCTATATGAGAGACATCCGACAATTGCTTACGTAATGGCATAATATCTTCACTACAAAGTTCAAGTCTGATAGTCGCGGTTATTGATGGTATGCCCCGTACACTTACGTGAACTTCTGAAGAAGTTAATCCGTTTAATAAGATGAGACTGATCATAGTGGAAGGGTGGACTTTTTCATCATCATCCATTAATTTATCTCCTTGTCATCCACCTTCTACACTTTCCCCTCTCCTTTCTTTCTTTAAATACGTCATCTTAAAAACGAACATCAGTCGAGGGTTGGGTTTTCGTGGCCTACCCTTTAATTGACCTAGTTCAGCAGATAAGTATCTCTTGGTACAGTCGATGCCACAAATTATCTCCTGAATCTCTACCTCTCTTCTTGACGCACTCCTGAGGGTATCAACCCTCGGGAGTTTGTCATTGAGAAAGTGTTGATGATGATAATCCTGGAAAAAAATGTGATTACATTGCAATCACACTCCGGAGGGACTATATTAAATTTTAAGCGTCTTACATTTTTTCGCGGATGGAATTATTTTCGCGAAGGCGCTCTCCAGAAGCTGAAATTTTCATATCTATGGCGCATTAAAAAGTTTACGAAACGTTTCGCAAAAATATACAAGCTGCAAACATGTATAAAAATATCTTAGGAGAGACTTTCAGAAATCTCTCTCTTTCCTCTTTATCTGCGGATTTTTCAACCAATTTAAAGTCGACAGATTCAATGGTCATCCAAGACGATTTCTATTCTATTTGCCGACTGTTCGGCCAATTATTTTTCGAGAACGATCCATCAATTTATTAAATCCATAGTAAAATTAGCGAGAGGGGAAAGGGAGGGAGAGAGGGTCAGAATATCAAATGATGCTGAATGTAAGGAGCAAATAATTCATGAAATTTCGTTGAGGTTGTTGAAATTGCCCGACCCAAAGCACAGTATAATTGAAAGCGTTTTAGAAGCGGCAAGTGCGTCCCTGTGGAGGGACTGCGAGACCGAATAAAATAATAACTGGTTGTGAAGGCATGCAGAGGAGGAAAAGAATAATTCGGTTTGCCTTTGAGAGAGCGACATAATCTTCCTCTAATGAAACGGATGGTTAAGTAAACTATGGTGGCCGAATAATTACTTAGTGCTAATATAGAATGAACAAGTGAGAAAGAATACGTGTATACAGATGAAAAATGTATCTTTGGTTTTCGATACAATTCCCATTAAATAATCAGGGGTGACGCAATGGGAATGTGGAATTAATTAGAAGCTCATTAGGGTCGCATAATATTTTGATGCGATCTGTGGTGAGCATTGGCTCCATACTTAAATAATTTTTGCGCTTTAATACGGGCTTGTTACAAATCGATGACTCCGATTTGGAAAATACGGATTAAATTTTATATACAGATTTTACGGTATATTACTAATAATAACTTCGAAAAAAAATAAATATAATATACATTAAATATCGCATATTAATGTTATTTATGATGTTTGTTAGAAAAGTTAATCATTAAATATTACATTAAATATTTTATTTGTATGTGAAATTGTAGTAGGTAACCAAGACGAAACCAAGTTGCAAAAATAAGGGTCTAAAATTACCGCGGTGTAACTTCAAAGCTTTCTCAATTAGACGAGAAATGTAAAAATCCCTCTATGCTCGAATTATTTTTCTTGCCTCCCTGGCTTTTTTCCTGGCTATGTGGTTTCGTGGTTTGGGACGTTTTGCGATATACTGGGAATTTAGAACATAAAAATCGGGATATCAACGACCGCAGGGCGGAGAGAAAGCAATGTACGAGTCCAAGGCACAGATCCAGTGATTTCCGGAGGGGATAATCTGTGCGCTTGAAA
>Ga0157364_1003323_pt1 | contig 15539 bp, 6 predicted proteins | sample AttsexASBM2_FD_111476 | JGI IMG/M metagenome (GOLD analysis project Ga0157364, IMG submission 111476) | Fungus gardens microbial communities from leaf cutter ant in Ribeirão Preto, State of São Paulo, Brazil - Atta sexdens ASBM2 | ecosystem: Host-associated > Fungi > Mycelium > Unclassified ...
CTCTATAGACGACTTAGATGATTCCTCAGACTGTGTCATCGAAGGCTGTATGCCTATAGCTGTCAAGGCCTATTAGATACCGACCGAGTAAACTAGGATACGACGTAGAAAGTACCGCGGAAGGTGCCCCCTGGCGCAGAGCCAGATTTCCCTTCTTCCTCTTCTATAAATTCATTTTCTTCATCGTCCTGCGCGGTTGCTTCGAGACGATGCTCGTCGACAAGGCTGCCCCAATTATGGTTCCCTGCTCCGCGCTTACGAAGGCTAGCGTCCAAACCATTGCGGGATTCCGAGCGATCTCTATTCAACGCACGGGGATACGATGCGCGCTCAGTGCGAGTCATGCTGGTGATTGAAAGGTGATTGGTGAGAGATGTAGGTATTCAATGAATATATCGGAAGCGTGAGCACCATTGTCTCGTGACACCTTGCGGTTAAGAACCACTCCACTTCATTTCCAGACCATCCACAAGTCCTGCCTCTTGTTAATCTTACACAATGGATAGCTCTATCATAATCATGGCATCCTGAAGCCTAAGCCTCGTACAGCTTGTGACTGACTCCTGTGTTCGAAGTGGGGAAGAACATGGTTACTCGATCACGGAAATGACCGGCGGATCAATCATCATCTTTCTCACTATCCTAATAATGTCTGTCTCATTGAGGATAGATACAGATAATGTAATGTTCTTTAGGTTGACTAATTTGCCAGCTACAATTGTCATACTCACTCCGAGGTATTCATCCTCGTATCAGTCCTGGATAGTACTCTATCTCTGTGTTTCATTGCTTAATGACTTGTTTCTTGACTCTGGATTATTATACTGTTTATTTCTATAGTATTCCCTTAACTATCCCCTCCTTACCATCACTCTAGCCACAATTCTGTCCATAGTACTTAGTTTTCAAGACTAGTACATGCTTTATACTTTCTGTTATGATATGTCTCTGGACTCCATTTCTTTTAATATGGTTTTATTGAAGTTTATTTCTTTTATTATGACTTTCTTTTAGTTTTAGTTTATTTTGAGTTTATTTTATTTAGTAATAGAGGATCATGTGATGAATGCACATGACTATGTCAGATGAGGTAACATCATAGGTCTAAAAGATAGTAGAAGGTTCTAGTATGATGACAATAAGAGGCATAGCTATGGCATGTCTACCTTATAGTTAGGGTGTGGTGGACTCATGGATGACATATGTAGCTTTAGAGTAGGGTTCCTAGTGCAGAGTATGGACCATAATATATTAGTATAAATAGTATACTCTATAGTAGTAAGGACTCTGTTGAGTTTCTCTTGTGAATCCTAATATGGGAGTGATAGAGATATATTGGTTCTATGTAAGTTTGTGTGCCTTTAATGTTACTGGTATTGGTTGCTACAACACTTTCCTCAGTCTGATAATTGAACTCAAGTAATCCACTTACTCTTTCTCTACTCTGCTCTATCTCTTCTTCAAATTATAACTACATAATAAGTAGTTGACACAATATATAATTGGAGGCTAAGATCATTTTCTGCACTATTAGAATGACTGGGGAAAGTTCACAGAGTTTCAAAGTTCACTCTAAGAGAAACCTAAGTCTATTTCCTACACAACATAACAGACAAGAACTTATCTCTAGAAGAAATTTAAGAAAACAGAATGAGGTCTCCTGAAGATAACTACTATGTTAAGTACCCTAGAATACATTTTAATCTGACAAAACAGTGCTGACTAAACAAGGAATGATAGTGTCTAAGTGGTCAAGTACTTTGATGGAAACATCCAGAATAGTATTTAAAAATAGTAAATATCTATTCGATATCAACCAGAGGTATGTAGCAATGATTAGGTGGATGTAGGCAGTGGTTGGGGCTGAGTAGAAAGAGTACTATGGAAGATGTAGGAATCTCTATGTTTTTAGGATTGGACTTTGGATGTAGGAGTTGGTGTTGCAAACTCTAAGTTTTTGGGATTAGACTTCAGAGTTTGTAGTCCTCTTATATGCATTCAGTTATATTAGCACTTATTCTGTATCTAAATAATTTGATTCATTCTCAGATAAGTATCACATACTTAATTCACTTTGTGCAATTAATCACAGATTTCCACTTGAAGCAAGAACTACAACTACACTTAACAAAATTATTTAATAGCTACTATTGTTATGATTGAACACCTTGAGAACTTAGCATAGTTTATGGTCAAGGATAATGAACATGATTGGCTATACCATAATAGTTTCAGTCAGCATCTCATGTAGTAGATGCTATAGTCTTGTCTCTTTCTCATGTTTTATGACTCATCTGCATTGTGTACAACAAACTGTTACCTTGTGTTGAACCTATATATATAGTGTAGAAGTATACCTGTATCTTTATACTTTACTAATTGCACACTTCTCTTTTCTTACTCTCAAACCTTTGCCTAAGTGCAACCTGAGCTCCAAGCTAAGGTCATAACAACTATACTTTTATCTTTTATAGTTATGTCTATAATTTTTAGTCTTTCTTGTTTTTTTTTCTATCTTCTGAGCAATAGCCTTTTTATGCCAAATCTATGACATCTCTATATTAAGAAACCTCTTTTTAGCTACTTTATAGTTGAGCAAACATCTTTCTGGTCTTATAGCCAACTTTTCTTATTGCTCAATATAACTAAATAAGTAATTTGGAACTCTATCTCCATTTGTTAGAACTATTGGAGCATATACTTAGTCTAACACTAGACTGTGTAAATAGCTATATTTCATATTTATTGGAATATGTACTAATACTGATCTTAGCCTAAGTTATGATATTTAAGTCAAGTAGACTTATCTATTAGGTATGATTCATACTAAGAGGTAAAAGCCTACTGTCAGAATCAAAGATAATAGACTTGTTTCTTTTTCATTTCATTTCTCTTTTCTAAGTCTTTTTTATTTTCTATTTTAATTGTTCTATCTCTTTTCTTTTCTTTTTTTATTTTTGGACTTAGTAAAGAGTTTATAATGTGATGTCATGTGTGATAAGGTGTGACAATTGTCACAATTTAGTCACACATATCACAGTCATGATCACAATGTTATGTAATATATTAGAAGGATAATATCATATATGAGATAATAATTCTTATTTACATAACTCATAATATTTAGGATAGGCTAGATATAAAATACACAGAGACCATATACCAGAGGTATATAGAGTAGACATATCTGTACTAGAAACTCTACTAAAAGTTCTGTTGTGTTAACCAATACAAAGTTCTACTTTTGCTTGAATACTTGAGTTTAAAGTTATAATATTTATATATTAACTTGAAACAATAACTAAGTTATTTTAGTAAATTTTAGTTACATAATCATATAACTATAAGATTGTATGATCAAACATGTGATATTGTGGCTATCATATATAGTATTACATTATAACTCTTAGTTTAATCCAAATATTGAAAGTCAAAACAAAAATAAAAATAAAATAAAATCAAAACTAAGTTTATTGTTCAAGATTCTAATATATATAGTATATATATTAAACTCATAGATCTTAGAGTAGAACTTGTAGTATAATATATATATCACAAATAAGCTACTCACTAGTTATGATACTTAAACTTAGTAGTGTTTCAGAGGTTCAGTATAAGGAGATAATGATAATAAATGATGAGTAGTATCAACAGAAATAATTGATGTAAATTGATGTTGTTAAGTCTGAGATCTAATCCTCAGACACAGAAGTATATATACAAAAGAGTGATAGTCTGTACACAAGCTGTTGCTATCACATAATCAAAACTTATACCTGATGGGAGCTGTCATCTGTCATAGCAGCTGTTAGGCTAATTTTAGAAGGTAACTAATTATGTTACTATATTGATATGCTTTTATCTCTACCAATACTTATTGCTTTGAGATATACCATATATTATTGGAAATAGTTTGATGAGTATTTCCCAACACAAGTTCAATTGTGCAAATTCATTCAGCCATTCCTAAAATATTAGTAGATAAAGCTTTTATAGCTACTAATGGCCTGATATCTCAATAATTTGTTGTTGCTTTTGTACATCCCACATATTTGTGGATAGCCCCTATTTTGGGCTTTCCAGCGCAACTTAGTTTGTGAAAATTGGTCTACTGGTTGTGGAGATATAAGCTAAATAAAGTTTGTGACAATATAGTATAGAAATATTTTTGTTAAGTACTCTTATAATCTTTATAAGTGTTAGGTACAGTTTACACTAAGGGTAAAAGTTTGTAAAATGGGCTTGGGGATATGTAGACTTGTGGAATAACCTTGGCTTTAGCTTATGTGCTACACTGTTTGTCTGCCACATGATTGCAATTTCTGATAGAAAGAAGAAGTCCAAAATAAAAGTGAGTACTGATTAGTGTGTTGCCATTGAACACTGGGGATTGAGTTCAATAGAAGTTATCTTTGTCAATTATTAGACTAGCAAATTACAATATAACTACTAATCTTATATACAAGTACATACTATAGGAGATGTTTGGGATTTCAGTGGTATAGCTTCTATTACTCTAAGCAGAGGCTTCAGTGTTGAGACACTGATAGAAGTATGACTTTGTTATAAATCAAGTCAGATAGGAGTATTTCTGTCATGGAAGATAGAATCTCCAGATTGTTGTATCACTACTATATAGGCATGTTATAGAGAAGATGGGCTTTTAGATTAGATATTGACAAGAAGTATTACCATAGAGATGTGTTTTCTGGACAGATGTTATAAGATGCTTTGGACATTAACAATTTTTATTTTATTTTATTTTATTTTTCTGACTTTATAAGGATTTTCTTTTCTTTTTCTTTTTCTTTTGGACAATGAAGAGGCACATGACACTGCAGTCATATGACATGTCACATGATGTGATGTCATAGGCCTAGAATATGGTAGAAGGATCTGGAAGATAATGTTAGGGCATATGTATATAACATGATAGTCTTGAGGTGAACATAAGAAAGAAGTATGAATATAAGGGCAGGGTTAATTATTAATAGCACAGACCATGAGGATTTTGTATATATAGGACTCTAATTTAGCAGAGACTTCTTGTCAAGTTCTCTTATGAAATTCTCACATTATATCCACTTTGAGATTTACTTGCTTATGCTATTATTTGTCATTGTGATAAGTGGTTATCACAATAATAGATGGACTTGGTATATAACAATAAGACTTTTTTACTTTAAGACTACTTGAGTAAGCTGCTAACTGTCTTTTTTTTGGTTAATAATTCATTATATAGGACACAGTGGTAGACTGTGGTAGTTGTAAAACATAACTACCTATATACAAAAAAAAGATATAGCAAAGTTAAACTAAGCTAAGATACTATTCTGAAAGTAAAATGCTTCAGAATTAAACTCCAGGAATATAAGTATATCCATGAGAGATTTCTTTTTAGGGTTCTAATACTTGTTATATCTTAGACATTTGAATAAAATGTATTTTCTTGTTTTAATAGAGTAGTTTCTACATGGTAAGCTATAAATTCTTTAGAGAAAAACCCCAGCCTGTATTTGCTTATAAGAGTGTGATTTGTGATCAATCTTATGATCTATGTGCATATTGAATTTGAAAGGCCAAAGTGCTTTAGCCAAGCTCTTTCTTTTGTATAAGTTAAATGAATATATACTCCTTTATCATCATTTAAATCAAGAAATTTTCTTTCTTTGTGATCAGAAGCTTGAAAAGTCATCTGCCATCTACAAATGATGAAGTTATATTCTTCTTGTTCAACTCCCAAGATATTTTACTTAGTAAGATAGGATCAATTTTGATGTATTTTGATTCATTGTTGACCATTACATATAGAGACCATTTGATACTGTCAGGAAAATCCCAGAATGAAATTGAATTATTAGGATTTTTATTGAAAAATTCTCTGAGATTCTTTGATATTGTAATAGAATGAAGTTGATATAGGTAAACAGAAGTGTCAAAAATCCACTTCATAGCTAAGATAGCATTTGTAATGACAACTATTTTAGAGATGTCTTATATCTTTGTAACTTGGTCTATTCTACATCTAATAATAAAAAGTTCTGTTTTAGTGGAGTTAACATTCATAGTGTGATAGATAGATTTATTGATAATGTTATGGCCTTTTCAAATGTGAGATACCAAAGTGACAACATTGTTCTTGATACTTGTATCTGTGATAACAAGTATTGTATCTTTATTATCAAGAGAATCTTCATAGATATTATTGAGTCTATTGTGATGAGTTCTTAAAGTGTCTATATCTTTTTGATTAACTGAAAAAAAATGAAATCAATCAGAAAAAGTGCTTATTAAATGAAAACCTAGTGAAAGTTCATTGTTTAAAAAGTTAAAGGAGGGAAAAACTTTTTTTAAATGAATATTTATGTCTATAATAGGACTTTTGATTTTTGACTATTGTTTAAGCATGAGAAGAAATGTTACCATACAATGGGATGTGGTCTTTTTAGTGTGATGGTCATTGAGTAGTGAATTAATAGTATGTTGTTTGAGAAGAGCTGCCACATGTAATTAATGTTGGCTGATGATTTTATCAAGGTGAAATTAAATGGGAATAAGACTAGCTATAGTTTCTACACTCCAAATAATTGAGGTTTGGAATGTTCCTATGATCTATAAAGCCACTCTTCTCTATTATTTAATTTTTTGAGTGGTTGGAATAGTAGTGCTTCTTTGAAATACTACAACTGAAATCTATATAAGGCAATGAATAGGATGCATGTCCTATAGAGGAGTTATTTGTATGTGAGAGATAATTCTCTATTTGAGATAGTTTCTTATTGAAGAAGAAGCCTAAATATCTTTATATATCTTTCAGATAAAGCAAAGAACTCTTTAAAGGTCTGAGATCTAGCAGAAGAGAATGAGTGCTTTTAGTTGACCTGGAGAAGTAGAAGATTTCTAACTTGTTGTGCTCAATGACAAGGCTGAACTAATTAGAGAGGGAAGAGATGATGTTGTAACTATAAAAGAGATTTGCATTCAATTTTTCATAGCTTTTTTCTTGAGAAATAAGAAGTCCATCATCTACAAATGAGAGAGTAGAAATTGAAATAGAAGATAAAAGAGATTTAGTTCTTTTTTCAAAAATGTAAAAAATAGGAGTGATATAAATGGCAGAAAGAATAGGAAAAAGAGCAGAACTTTGTTCTAAACTTATACTAGCTTTCAAAAATGGTAAAACAAAATTGTTTTATATATATTACATTTGTCTGTTAATTAAATAATCAAAAAAGAAGAAAGAAATTTGAGAATCAAAACAAGCTTTATTCAAAATCATTGAAAGGAGTTGATGCTTAAGAGATGGGAAGAATTGAGCAATATCAAAAGTGAGAGTACTTGTATGAAGGACTCTAAGCTATCCTACATATATAAGATAAGTCAGAAAAATGCCCATATCTATAGTTGACCATTATTCAATGCTACCTATTTAGGTTAGATGAATAAAGCTTGAAGCAATGGAATAAACTTGAATTCTGTTGTTAATGACTTTTTCAATCAATTTTCCTACTATATTAAGAAGAACAATAGGTTAGAAGGTTTTGAGAGCATTGTAAGAGGATTTATTTGGCTTAGAAATAATAATCAATATTGATTTCTTGAAATAAGATGGCTAATGGCTGAGTCAATGCTATTGTAGCAACCACTAGTCTAAAAACAACCAATAGACCACTAAGGTAAACTTAAGAGTATAATATCTTATGGAAATCATGAGAGAACTTAATAAGAAGTCTTCAGTGCATTTCTACACTATTTATATATAGTCCATGCTAATAATGAATAACTTTGCTCTAATATCCATATGTTGTCTATAAATATATTATGTGTATATTATAAGATAAACATACTATTAACATATATCTTGACATTATCTTTCTAGTCTTTTCTCTCAAAGTCTAAGCCTATGACCTTATATCATATGATATGTCATGTAACCACAGTCACATGCCTTTTCATCATCAAAGAAAAAAATATTAATATTAAATCAAGAAAAATAGATAAAAGAAAAAGAAAAATATTAGTATCTAAGTATATTATAACAAATGTAGGAATTGTGTCAGGTGCGGTTCACACTGGGGTGGAAGTCTGCAGGATGGACTCAGAGATGAGTGAACTTGTAGAATGATCTTGGCTTCAGCTTATATACTGTGCCATCTGTCTACTGTATGGTCGCAACTTCAGATGATAGAAAAAAGTCCAAGATAGGAGTGAGTGCTGATTGGTGTGTTGCTGTTGAACACCAGGGATCAAGTTCAATAAGAGTTATCTTTGTCGATTATCAGACTAGTAAATTACAGTGTAACTACTAGTTTTATATACAAACAAATAGTATAGGAGATGTTCAGAGTTTCAGTGGTAATACCCCTATTACCCCAAGTAGAGGTTTCAGTGTTGAGACACTGACAGGAGTAACTCTGTCATGGAAAACTGAGTTGAATAGGAGTATCTCCACCATAAAAGATAGAATATCCAGATGGTTGCAGCACTGCCATAAGATGTGTTGTGAGAAAGGTAAGCTTGTATAATTCAGAGATGATAACACTGTGGGGATGTAATTTCCAGACAGGTGGACTTGCATATGACAAATTGGCAATGTTGACAAAGTTTGTGACATACTTGTCATTCTTGATTACTGTTTTCAAATAACTCTAGAAGATATAATCAGAATCTGAAGTAAACAAATTATTACATTTAATTTTTTTGACTTAAGGTTAGAGTTGGATAATATCACTATTATAGTCACAACTATCATATAAGCATGTGACACAGAGAAGATCATAGAAAGTTCTAGACAAATCAGGTTATACAGCCTAGCAACAACATGTTGGCCTTATAAAAAGCATGCATATTTTAGAGTAAGGTAGTTGTAGCATATACACAAACCATAGTTTGTAGTATATAAGATAGACTAGTTTGTACTTAGGATTCTATTAAGTTTTCTTGTGATTATTCAATCTAAAGTTGCTCTTTTGTTTAAACCTTTGAACTTAGATCACAACAATAGTGTCAATTAATTCTGCTCTGGAAAAAAAAGACCATTCTGTATTTTGATACAATCAAACTTTCTCCAATAGTCAAAGATTTATCAATCTATCTTAAGCCACATTATAAAACTAATAGATAGCTTGCTATAATTTGTCTAGTTTATTGCATGGACAACTGTTGTACTTGATAGCCTTAGTAGCAGGCAATTTGCATTTTTTAACCCAATTCATTAGGTCTTATAGCCTTTTGTTAGTCAATACAACTTCTTGAATTCTATTGTCAAAGAAAGTTTATTTAGCTGATTTGATAGTGTTCATATATTTGATCCAGTCTGTTCTTTTCCTAGAAGTCTGATACAAAGATAGATTTTTGCTGCATTCATTGTTTTACCATGCCTTGGAATGTTTAGTGATATTAACCTGTCTAGTATATTTATACCAAAGTTCTTCTATGATAGAGGTAAATTTTTCCATTATTGCTTCTAGAATCTTACAACTATATATTTTGGTTGTTTTGACGCTTTTTACTCTGTTCTTTAATTTGTTTACAAATTCTTCTATTTTACTATTTTTGACAATAGCTAGTTTTCTCTCTTAGATGAATTCTTCCTCAATAATGATATGAACTAATAAGAAAGCATGATCAGATGGTCCTCAATAAACAGATAATATAAAAAGGATTCCAATTATTGTCTCTTATATTGAAATCTCCCATCATAATCAGGATATTATTCAAATTTACCTTAGTATCCTTGAGACACTTTAAGGCAGATTGATGATTGTCTGAATAGATGTTGATAAGAAAATACATGAAGCTGTTATTAAAGAAAGAAACAAGATTGATGTTCTTGTAGTTTATAATATCTTTTCTTAGAGAGAAACATAGCCTGGTATGTTTAATATTAATGTAAGTGAGAACTTTTGGATGTTTATTCTCATTGTTAGAATTTCTGGCAAACAGTATCCACAAGAGGTGATTAGGAGCTTCTATGATTTTTTACCTTTCTCAGAAGTAGTATATGGGATACATCAAATGATAGACTATAGAGGTTCTTGAATAAATGATATGTCATAGTCTTTATTATTTTATAAAAGAGTGTTAGTAAGAAGTCTGTTCTTACAAATATTTTGTAAGAGTATTTTTATAGATTTCAAAATCATTGTTTGTTACCACTTACAGATAAGTGAATTAAGTTGGCTCTGATCTCTTGGAGCTCTTGAGTCTTTCAGTTATGCTAGTCATAATTGAACTTGTGTTTCCAGAATGGGCAAATGTTACTGTTTACTTGATGGTTACCTTTGCAGTTGATATATTTGAAACTGTACAAACAAGATTCTCCTTTTAGAGTTTTGAGCTTAAGAATATTAGTCCTGAAGTTAGCCTTGTAACATCATGCTATATTTCTGTGGTGTTTGAGTTTGTGTAGTCTATTACATTTTTAGCACTTGGACCTATAAGTGTGATATGTAAATATTGTATATCCCTATTTCTAGCAATTCTTATATTGCAGAATACTAGAGTTCATATTGGTATCTTTAATAGTGGTAATGTGGCATTCTATATTAAAGCATCTGTTTATAAGTAATTTTTCTTTTGTACTATTTTGGGAGTTCCAAATGTCAATTCAGATAATAGCTATGTCTAATTTGGGAAATACTTTGATGATGTATGGATGAAATACTAAAACAACATTCTTAAAGAGATAGGTAGTTTAAATGACTTTCTCAACAACATCTGTGGTGATAGAGAGGTTAATATCTTTTATATAATATGGAATGCCTAAAATCTTCAAGTAAGACTTTGATTGGGGAAGGCTAGAGTTTATTATATTACTTGAATCTATATTGTTCAAGTTTTTTATGTATTTCTCTACAATATTTAAGTCAGAAGTCACAGTTATCTTGTTTTTGATGATAATAATACTTTTATTATCAGCTCAAATGAAATTAATTGAAATTTTTAATATTAATACTTATAAGAATGATAATTTGTTTTCTATAGGAGTTTTTTATAGTTATGTTAAGTTTAGATTTACTCTTTTGACTTGATTTGTTGATAACATTATTGATTTTATTAACCTTGTTAACCAAGATTTTGGGAAATATATCTTTGATCTTGATAATATCTTTGACATTGTTCTTGAAAGTCTTAGCATAAAAAGGCTTGTTGAAATTAGAGTTTGAATCTGGTGTTTGATTCATTTTGAAATACTTCAACTTGGCCAAAATACTTGTGCTTGGCTTGAAGGGGATAGATAGCAGGATCCTGGAAATACTAGCTTGTTTTTCTTTACCTTCTTTTCTTAGAGTTGTATTGTTGGATGGTTTGTTGTTAATCTGTGCAGAAACACATTGTCTGAAAGAATTATTGTCTTTGTTAGCTATTAGTTTATCTCAGCCAGATTCATAAATAGTCTAGAAAAATTCCCATGCCACAAAACTGAATTCACTAATTTAAGAAATGTCCTCAACAGTCTTATCTTTTAGTTTGTGTTGCCTAATAAAGACCACAATTCTAAGAAGTGAGCAGGTGATATGAAAAACATTACCTTTTAAATATTCATTCATACTGAAAATAGAAAATGGACAGAAATTACTATTCCATAGTTGTGGATCTATAGGCTGATTGATAGCATATAGAATAACCATAGGTTCAAAACATTGAGAAGTAGTTATATTGCAAGGTTCCCCCATGTGAAGAACATGTATAGGTTCAGCTAATGGCATCTAGTTAGTAAAGTTGTTCATTTTCTCCTTGACTATTATACAAGAAAGAAATGGACTTTGAGCTCTTTTATTTTTGACTTAATCTGTCTATGTAGGACTGTTGGTTAATACTTGAATTATGTCTGTGTAAGCCATAGATAACATATTGGAATGTGTAAACAATTCTCTGGAACTATTAGTACTGATAGTGTTTGATCTATCTTTAGGCATATCAGTTTTAATATCTATGGATACAGTTGTAGAAATTGTTGATAAGTTATTTTAAAGGTTTTAAATTAAAAGGATATAATGTATTTGCTAAGTTTCTGCTAAGTGCTACCATACAAGATAATAGTAAGAGAGAGAGAAGTAACTTGACTGTTACTAACTGTCTTTGGTTAGTAATTACTAAAAAATTACTCTGCTATTAACTATCTAACATTTGATTTGACAAAGTACTTGTAAACTAGAGAGTTAGTGTTCTTATACTTGAAGATAATAAACTCTATTTATTTTTATTTTTATTTCTTATCTTTATTTTTATTTATTTATTTACTTAGAATTAGGGATTAGTGTGACATTACAAAGTGTCATACATCAGTTATGGTCACATAGTCATATATCACATAAAAGAACATAGAAGATTCTAGAATAATGATATTATATAGTATATTTACCATATATTGATCTTATAGCTTTTAAGATAGGTTAGATAAGGTCTTGTACAAACCAACTAGCTAGTGTATATAAGGTAGACACTTTATACTAGGAATTATATTGAGTTTTCTTGTATAAATCCTATATAAGGTTTCTTTCTTGACTAAACTCTGAGTCTTAAATTATAACAGATTCTTTAAATAAGTACTAGTGTTAGCTATTTCAAAGAAGACTAAGAAATAAATAGCAGTGTATGAATAGACATAGCTAGAGAAGGCCATATAAGCAAAGATTGGAGATTAGTAACAAAAGGCTAAGTGTTTTGCTATTGTAACTGAAAAGCTTTGTTTACTTGTTAGGCTTGGTTTATACATTTCACTGCTTCAAACTATACAAATAAGTCTGTGTTATTAGGCTATTTTATGAGTAAGATTACAATCTGATTTTGAATTATAGCCCTAAAGTCTTGTCTAAACTTAACTATAATAATATGAAAGTTCATGTAGCTGGCTTTAGAGATTAGCAATTGAAACTTATCATCTACTACATGGCTCTTTCAATAGTAAAACTCAGTTCAAAAGATAATGAAAAAAGTGCTAGTAGCTGATTCTTTATTGAAAAATATTTTCTGACTACTTGGCTACTCAGCTACTTTTGGAAAATGAAAAAGCCTAGAAAATTATATTTTAGTTATTGCTAAATTAGTCCAAAGCTAACCTGATATAAAAAAGCATGAGCTATAAAAGACTTATTCTAGATAGTAATTTTCTTTAGAAGAGAGAAAATATTAGATTTTTAATAATACAAGAAGATTCTTAATCAAAGAGATATATCCAGAGAAAAAGATTTAAAAGTTAGTAAAGAGATAAAAGATATATCTATAGATATAAAGGTTATTAAACACAGTTCACACTCTACTATCCAAGTATCAAGAATGAAGGAAGCAGACTTAACATTTCTCTATTTTCTTTTCTCATTTTTATTTTATTTTCAATTTATTTTCTTTATTCTATTTTTAGAACTAGGGTTAGGGTTAGAGTGACAAGATCATGCTGTTACATAGCAGATTACATCAGATAACATGGTCACAAGTCACATGACACATGGAAGAATGTAGAAGGTTCTGGAAGGATGATGTCATACAATATGTAATACACATGTTAACTTTAAGGCATACATATGGTCATTTAGGGTAGGCTAGAAATAGCTCGCACAGACCATTAGATATTAGTATATAAGGTAGACAATCTTATACAGAGTTCTTTATCGAGTTCTCTTATATTAACCCAATACAAGGTTCTTTTTATTGACCAACTCTAAGGTTTTTGATTTATAACAATATTGATGTGTAAAGAAGTAAGGTAGAACTGGTTTTAGTTTTCTCTTTAGATTTGTACTCTAAACTTGATGCTATTTCAGTAAGTGCTAATAGGCTTTTTCCAAGTTCTATCTTATATCAGAATCATAAACAGTAAACTTTATTTTATTTTATTTTCTCTCTCATTTTGTATTTTCTTTTCCTGTTATTTTCTATTTTTAGCATTTAAAGTTAGGATTAGTATGATATTATATATTACTGTCACAAATGGTCACACACAATACTGTAACTGTCACATTGTCATATAATCATGTGTTAGGGTAGAATATAATAGAAAGTTTAGGAAAGAATAATATTATCACTATATATTTAATATATGTCAATCTTATGGATAATGCATAGTCTTTAGAGTAGGTTAATGATACTGTAGCATGAACTAGTAGCCTAGCATATATAAGGTAGACAGTTTTGTACTGAGCTCTCTATAGAGTTCTCTTGTGTAAATCCTATATAAGGTTTATTCTTTTAACCAACTCTAAAAGTCTTAAGTTTATAATATTAGAACTTGATTTCTATCTTTGAGACTACCCAACTCAGGACTCTCTCCATTCCTTTTTCTTACTCTCTTATCATCCTCAACTGAGAGGCAATACTGCTTCTTAGTTAAGAAGAATTGATAAGCTCTAGATATAAGAGATATACTAGTCAGATGGGAGAAATCTGGCTGTTTAGTTGTATTCAAGCCTACTGGTGCAGGTAGACATATTATCTTGTGTGGATATGCTAATTAGAATTTATATATAGAAGCCTTGTACTGCAGTATTCTCTTATAACCTGTCCACACAGAAAAACAGTGAATACTCTTCTGACCTCATCTAGAATAAAATAGTGTATCTTTTGACTAGGATAGTAGTTAGTAGAAGTAAGTAGTTAGTAGACAGTATCAGGTAAAACAAGAAGAGGGCTCACTAACACCTACTGAAATTGAGTTGAGTAGTAAGTACAAGTTCAAGAGCGAAACCAGTACTAGTTTTGCTTTATCTCTTTATATCTCATCACTATCTATACTCCTACTACCATCATTATTACTCTCATCTCTATCACCACTACCATACAACATGAGTCAATATGGTTCTATTAACTATAAACAAATAATTCAGCAGCAATAAAAGTAGCTTGTAATAATACAGATATAGATCTAAGTATTGTTGGCAGTACAAGAAGTAGAAGTAGGTCCATGACCCAACACTAAGTCAAATGTAGAAGTGGCTAAGCTACAAGTGTTTGATAAAACTTCAGGAAAGATATCAGAATTCATTACAGTATTGTTGTAGCAACCACTCACCAGAACGGTACTTGTAGTATGCTTACTTCAGCAAAGCTCACAGAAGGCTATCTAGTAGTAGGAATTACAAGAGAACTTGACAAGGAGCCCTTGCTGCATTGCGCCTCTATTTATATAAATACAAGGTGGTCTGTGCTACAACAATGTGTCTACCTCATATCCTATTACTCATCTACCATGCTTCTATCTCAAGACCACCATGCCATATCCATATGCCCTGACGTCATACTCTTAATCTCTGCTGTATATGTGTACACCATGTGTATACTATGAGGAACCATAGTCCCTTGACATCATCCCTAACCCTAACTCTAATCTAGACTCCTCTCAATCCTTCTAGACTGCTAGTCCTTCTAGACTATTCTAGACTCTGTCACATGACTTCCAGGTTATGTGCTCTTCCTCTATTGTAGACTAATAATAATACTATCTATCTATGTCTGGCTAACCCTAACCCTAGCCAAAGTCTGTCCACACTCTCATCTTATAACAAGTATGTAAATTGTTTTTAAGAATGATAATAAGAAAG
>Ga0157364_1003324_pt1 | contig 15538 bp, 26 predicted proteins | sample AttsexASBM2_FD_111476 | JGI IMG/M metagenome (GOLD analysis project Ga0157364, IMG submission 111476) | Fungus gardens microbial communities from leaf cutter ant in Ribeirão Preto, State of São Paulo, Brazil - Atta sexdens ASBM2 | ecosystem: Host-associated > Fungi > Mycelium > Unclassified ...
ATTGATACTTTTTATCATCTGTTAGTCATCATACCCTTGTACTGAACCTCTGAAACACTATTCAGCTCAAGTATCACAACCAGTAAGTATCTTATTTGTGATATAATACAGATATCAATAATAGAAATTGATGTTGTTAAGTCTAAAGTCTAATTCTTAAACACAGAGATATATATACAAGAGAGTAATAGCCCATATACAAGCTATTTCTATCATATAATCAAAACTTATATCTGATAGAGGCTGTTATCTATCATAGAAGATGTTAGGCTAATTTTACAAGGCAACTAATTATATTGATATGCTTATATTTCTATAAACTTATTGATATAGAATATACCACATATTATCAGGAATGGCTTGATGGACACTTTCCAACACAAGTTCAATCATGCAAATTTGTCTAGCTATTCATGAAATATCAGCCAATAAAGCTTTGATAGTTACTGATGGCCTAATATCTCAGTTGTTTGTTGTTGCTTTTGTATATCCCACACATATATGGATAGTCCTTATTTGGAGCTTTCTAGTATAACTTAGTTTGTGAAAATTAGTCTACTAGTTATGAACATACAAGTTGAATGAAGTTTGTGACAATAGAGAAAGAATGGAGATTAATGTAATCAGAGGACAGAAATGAAGTGTAATTTTAGGAATACTATAGCTTGCTTACCACAATCCTGAAATTGATTGGAGAATAAAAAATGACAAGGTGCTCAAAAGAAGGTGGAAAGCAGTAGAGACCAAAGCAGGGAAAATTAGAGTGGCAAAAACAAAAACAAAAAGAAATAAAGGAGAAAGAGTGAAAGAGATGAGAAGAAAAAAAACTAAAAAAAGAAAGAATAATGAAAGTAAGAAAGGTGGTAGAAGAAGCAGCAAAGTCTGAAGAAGAGGCCAAGAAATTAGTTCCTCAAATGTTCTACAAGTGAATTTATATCTTCAGAAAGAAAGTAAGTAAGAGGATGCTAATGAAAAAAGTATAGGATCATGCAATAGAGACAAAGAAAGGATTTGTGCTAAAAAGAGAGAAAGATATATCCATTGTTGAGGGAAGAGAGGGGAGAGATACACAAGTTCATTAAAGAATAATTAAGAAAAAGATATATCAGCCTCTGAAAGTTGCCTCAAATGACACCAGTATTTTTTGTAAAAAAGAAAGATAATAAGAAGTAGATGGTATAGAACTATAAGTATTTAAATAAGTGGACTATAAGAACAATTACTCTTTGCCTCTTATTTTAGATATTGTAAAAAACATAGATATCAAGAAAGTGTCTACAAAGTTGGACTTAGAGTGGGACTATAATAATGTATAAATAAAAGAAGGAGATAAGTGGAAGATAGCATTCATAACTCCAAAAGGGTTATTTGAACCAACTGTGATATTTTTTGAACTTACAAACTCTCCAGTAATGTTTCAAATGATGATAAATAAGATCATTTGGGGCTTGATTAACACTGGAGAAGTAGTGAATTTCATTGACAATGTTATAGTAGGAACAGAGAAAGAGCATGATGAAGTAGTAGAAGAAGTAGTAAAAATATTGGCAGAACATAATTTATATGTGAAACCAGAGAAGTGCAAGTAAAAAGTGAGAAAAGTAGAATTTTTAGAAGTAGTAATTGGACTGAATAAAATTAAGATAAAGGAAGAAAAAGTGAAAGGAGTATTGGATTGGCTGACTTCTAAAGAGGTCAAGAATATACAGAAGCTTTTGGGACTTGCCAACTGCTATCAGTGGTTTATAAAAGATTTCATGTCTATAACTAGACTATTATATAACCTAGTAAAGAAGGATCAGAAGTGGGATTGAATGGAGAGACAAGAGAAAACATTCAAGAAGTTGAAGGAAAGATTTATAAAAGAACTCATATTAGTAGTACTAAACTTAAACAAAAAAAATAAGAATGAAGGTTGATGTGTCAGACTATGCAATAGAAGAGATATTATCTATGAAGTATGAAGATAGATAGTGGAAACTAGTAGCTTACCTCTCAAAATTTCTTAATGAGACAGAGAAAAACTATGAAATTCATGACAAAGAAATATTAGCAGTAATTAGGGGATTGGAAAACTAGAAGCATTTATTAAAAGGCACAAAGTTCAAGTTTGAGATTTGGATAAACCATAAAAACTTAGAATATTTTATGAAAGTACAGAATTTGAACAGAAGACAAGCTTATTGGATGTTATACTTATTAAGATTTGATTCTACTTTGAGTCATGTACTAGAAACAAAAATGGGGAAAGCAAATAGACTTAGTAGGAGACTAAACTAGAAATTATAAGTAGAAAAGAATAATGAAAACCAGACATTAATTAAAGAACAATGGATTTATAGTTTAGCTGAAGTAGTAATAGAAGGATCTGAGAAAGATATAATAGAAAAATAAAAATAGCTAGAGGAAAAGACAAGAAAGTAGTTAGAGTAGTAAAAGAGATAAAGAAGACAGAAGTGAAAATGTTAAGGAGAGATAAATAGCAGATAGAAGGGGATTTGGTATTGAAGAAAGAAAAGTATATATACCAAAGGATGAAGAATTGGGAGTGGAGATAATCAAGTTATATCATGATATACTAGTAGCAGAATATAGAAGAAGATGAAAGATGACAGAATTAGTGATAAGGAACTACTAGTGGCCAGAAGTAATTAAAGACATGGGAAAATATGAATATGTAGATAGGTGTAATATATGTTAGAGAATAAAGATTAGAATAGAGGTACTAACAAGGAAGTTGAAGTTGAGTGAGATACCAGAGAAGTTGTGGACATATCTGATAATAGACTTTATTACAAATTTGCTATTAATAGCTAGAAAGGACGCAATCCTAGTAGTCTGCAACATATTGTCAAAAATAACATATTTTGTAGCAACAACAGAGAGAATATTGGCAGAAGGATTAGTAAGGCTATTTAGAGATAATGTGTAGAAGTTACATAGATTACCAGAGAGTATGGTATTGGATAGAGGGCCATAGTTTGCAATGAAATTAACAAAGGAGCTGAACAAAATGTTAGGGATTGAAACCAAGTTGTTGATATTCTTTTACCTATAAACAGATAAATAGACCAAATAAATAAATCAGGAGTTGGAAAAATATCTCCAATTTTTTATAAATCATAGAGAGAAGGATTGACTAGAATAGCTAGTGATGGCTAAATTTGCAGTCAATAATAAAATTCATTTAACAACCAAAGTGTCTCTGTTTATAGCAAACTATGATAGAGAATTAAAGATAGGAGCAGATATTAGAAGGAAAGAAAAAGTAGAGAAGGCAATGGAATTTGTAGAAAGAATGAAGAAAGTTCAGAAGAAAGTAGTGGTAGCATTGAGAAAAGTACAAGAAAAGATGAAATGATAGACAGATAGAGGAATAAATGAAGTAGAGAAATAAAAGAAAAGAGATAAAATAATGCTAAGCATGAAAGATTTAGTGTTCAAAGAAAGGCTGGCAATAAAGCTAGTGGATCAATATATTAGTCTATATAATATTGATGAAGTAGTTTCTACTAATACAATCAAACTATGATTGTTGACTTCAATATGGATTCATCCAGTAGTGAATATTAGTTAAGTAGTAAGATATAAAGAGCAAGTGGAAGAGAAAAAATAAAAGAAGTGAAACTGGTAGAGATAAATGGAGTTGAAGAATAGGAGGTAGAAAAATATTAAATAAAAGAAAAATAAGAAAAGCTGTAAAACACTTGATGTAATGAAAGAAGTTTATAGTAGAATATGATACTTAGGAGATAAGAAAAGACTTGGAAAATGTAAAGGAGGCAGTAGCAAAGTTCAAGAAAAGATTGAGTGCAAAAGTGAGAAGACAAGAAAAATTAGATGTAGCAAAAGAAATAGACTTTAGAAAAGGGGAGTTATTGGGAAGTATACAGCAAAGATATTGTATAGGTAGAATAATGAAAAGTTTAAAGACAAGTATCTAAAGAAGTTGGAGAGGAACTAGTGAAGATAGAAGTCAGTTTTTCTAGAAAAGAAATCTTAAAAAGAGGTAATGTTAGAATTGAAGATAGTAGACTCTATTTATTTTCATATCTTTTCCCATTTCTATTTTCTCTTTATTTACTATCATATGATACTATCACAAGTTATGGCTATATAATCACATGTCACATAGAAGAACATAGAAGATTCTGAAATAATAATGTTATTCCACATGTTAACAGCATATAATATAAATAGTCTTTAGAGTAGGCTAGTTTTATTATGGTATGGACTATTAGTCTAGTATATATAAGATAGACACTTTTATACTTAAAACTCTATTAAGTTCTCTTGTATTAACCTAATACAAAGTTTCTTTTTAACTTAACTCTGAGTCTTGAATTATAACAGTTTTGTAATAAAATAAAATGAGGGACTTCAATTTTCTTTTTTTCATTTTCATTTTCATTTTAATTATTTTACATTTTTCTATTTTTAGAACTCTAGGGTTAGGGTTAGAAGTGATCAGTCACATCAGTTATATTTGATGGTATGGTCACAAACATAGATCACAGGACTTAAAAGAAGGAAGTAAAAGGTTCTGGAACAAAGTGACATCATACAACATGGGCACCACATATTGACCTCATGCTTTACACATAGTCATTTAGAGTAGGGTACACAGTAGCTAGCATAGATCATCTGTACAAGTATATAAGGTAGACTATTTTGTAAAGGGCTCTCTATTGAGTTCTCTTGTGTCTTCTCAATACAAGAGTTTGACCTTTAACCAACTCTAAGGTTCTAAGGTTATAACAAGTTTTTTCTTACTTCTCTGTCCATTCCCACTTCTGATCTTTCTTTACCAAGTTGTGTAATAGTTGAACTATAGATGTAATAAACTGCTGATAGTGATTGGCCAGTCCTAAAAACTTCTGTATATTCTTGACTCATTTGGAAGTTGGCTAATCCAACACTCCCTTTACCTTCTCTTTCTTCATTTTAATTCTCTCTAGTCTTATCACTACTCTCAAAAATCTTACTTTTCTGATCTTCTACTTATACTTCTCCAGTTTTATATATAAATCATCTCCCACTAACTTTTACTATTTTCTCTACTACTTTATTATGCCCCTCTTCTTCTTCTATCCCTACTATAATATCATTAATGAAACTTACTACTTCTCTAGTATTGATCAAGTTCCATAAAATCTTGCCCATCATTATTTGAAATATTACTGGAAATTTTATAAGCCTAAAGAACATTATAGTTAGTTTAAATAACCCTTCTAGTATTATTAACTTATCTTACTTCTTTGTCTATATATTATTATACTCCTATCATAAATCTAATTTAGTAAATACTTTCTTAGTACCAATATTTTCTATAATATCTGAAAGAAATCAAAGACAAAGAATAATTATTCTTTACAGTTCATTCATTTAAATACCTATTGTTATAATCTCAAGACCTTAGAGTTGGTCCAGAAAAGAACCTTGTATAGGGTTTACACAAGAGAACTTGATAGAGAACTCTTTACAGAATTGTCTACCTTTTATACTAAAGGTGCATGGTCTATGCTATATACTTCTAGCCTACCCTAAACAGCCATGTATATGCCTCAAGACCAACATGCATTATACACATGGTATGACATCATTCTTCTAGCATCTTCTACTCTTTTCTTTTGTGTCACATGACTAACCCTAACCCTAGGTTCTAAAAATAGAAAAATAGAAAATAAAAATTGAGAAAGAAAATAAAGAAAAACTAAGTCTACTATTTTCATTCTTGATACCTATAATTCTATACTATTTTCTTTCTACCATCTTTTTTTCTACAAAAATACTAATGCTATTTAGGATAACTGGTAAAACTTTAGAAGAACCAATTTCTTGGCTTCTTTCTCTGACTTTGCTGTTTTCTTCTCCTCATTCCAAATCTTCCATTTCTTTACCATCTTTTTCATCTCTATTATCCTTTCTTTCTTTGTTTTTTCTTCTTCTTTTATTTCTTCTTCTTTTTGTTTTTACCATCTCAGTTTTCCCTACTTTGGTCTCCACTACTTTCCATATTCATCTGAACACTTTGTTATCTTCACTTTTCCTATCTTCTAGTCAATCTCAGAATTATGGTGAGCTAACCACAGTATTTCTAAAATTATACTCAACTTATAACTACTAATTGATATACCAATTATATTAATTTCTATCCTTTTTCTGTATTTCTGATAATAAATATTTACTTCCACCATATGTTTGATAAAATTTTTCTTATTGAAAGAGCTATTTACATTTCTTATATAAATAGGTCTTTTAATCTTCTTTAACTTAAACCTCTGCTTTCTTGCAAATTCTAAGCTCATAACCAATCTTATTACCTTGTTATCCAATAGTGCTTCCATTATTACTCCCTCCTATATATCAATTCTTTCAAGTCCAATTTTTACTATCACTTCTCTTGGTATATTCTTATTTAAATTGTAGCAGAATATATTCTCCATTACTTTACCAAGCATTACAAACCTATTGTAGTTACTAAAGCCTAATCAAGGACTATGAAGCTCTCCTTCTCTTTTAAATTGTCATATTCTATGTTCCAACCTCATCTATTCCAACTCACAGATAATCTCCTACTTTTTACCAGCACTCTTCAACCTCTTTCAGTGCAGATTACACCTGTCTATTCCACCTTGGATATTCTTACTAGTCTATATTAACTTCATAAATCTCTATTTCTGTTATGACCTTAAGCTAGAGCTCAGGTTGCTCTTAGGCAAAGACTTGAGGAAAAGTTAAGGGATGATATAAGTGGTAAAGCATAAGGATACAGGATAATATCTATACTATATATATAAGTGTTACATGAGGAAACAATGTGTAGTTCATGAAGTCAATAAGTCAGAAAATATGAGAAGACAGTAAGGAAACAGCAAGGTTAGAGCACCTACTACATGAGGTACTGACTGAGACTACTTTGGCATAGCCGATCGTATCATCATATCCTAAACCCATCTCCATGTTGTATTCTTGAGGAACTAATTGTAACAATATCCCATTTTTAGCATTCATGTCCCCATGAATCAGACCAATACTTCTAATTCTCTTACCACATATACTGCTACTGTTTTCTTGTTAGAACCAATGATGACTTGACCCCAATTATTGATAGCAATGAAGAATGGTTCATGTAGAGGACCTCCTTGAAACATATTTATTGAATACTCATTTCTTGAAGTTTTTGTGTTATGCCAATTATCCACTAATACCATTGCTACTTCTTTTCAGAAGTCTGGATCTTGTTCTCCTCTCAACCAAAGAAATTGATAGTATGGCAGTGGATGGAAAAGCCTTGTTTGTGTGGGGGATTTGACAAACTTCATATATTTGAGTAGATTGTCAATTTCCTCATCTATGAAGCTTGAGCTTTTTGTTGATACTGATTCCAAAACTTTATATGGCTTGACAAGTATAATCTCTTCATCTTCTACTCTTCTTTTGTTTTTCTTAGTTTGTTCCTCGTTAATGTACAACTCTTGAATTTCCCATATGTTTTCATCCATGTATATATTGCTTCTTTCTTTATATCTGTCTAGTTCATCTGCCAACATCCTTTGGATTTGGAATGCTCAATCTTCTATGTTGCTTTGAACCAAGTATTGTAAATCTTCTGATATTCCTGAGATATTTGTAACATTCATCGTCTGATTGTTAATACTTGCTGATAGAATAGATCCCTTCATCTCTATTACCATTTTATTCACTTCTTCAGCTATTTTCTTCATATTCTTCATTATCCTTTGAACATTGATCATCACCTCTATTCCTTTCAATGTTTTGTGATATATTTTTGTCTAATCTTCTCTTTCTTTCTTCATTACTTATACTTCATCTATATTGTTTAGCTTTCTAAAGATATAGAGATTTGGGGAGGTAGGGGTGGTGGCATAGTTGTTGTTGGTTTGAGAAGACATGTGTGTTTGAATGTTTGAGTTGATGCTTTGAACCGTCAAAAGTAGGATTTTACTTCCCTTTTTATAGGTTTTGACCCAAATACCTTATTCAATAGTCTTCAATTGCCTCTTTTGCATAAGGCAGCCTTGTTCCCACAATCCATTGATCATGCTCATCTCCATAACCCTTCCAATGCACAAGATATTGCATTCCTCTTTCTCATTTTCTATGCTTCCTGATTTCTTCTACTTCATATTCCTCTTCTTTATTAATAATCATTGGTGGTGGTACCAGTTCCTTGTGCTAACTCTTGAACTTTGGTTCTACACATCATGTCAGAAGGTTTTCATTAAACATGTTGTGAATCACCCATCCTTTCAGAAATTCCAGTTGAAATGCTCCTGAACCAATATCCTTCAAGATCCTAAAAGGTTCATATCTTTTATTGTCCAACTTCTTTAAGGGTCAATTCAATTGGATATTTTTGTTTTCCAGCCACATATTGTCTCTAACCTTTAATCCTTGAGGATTTTGCCTTTTCTTGTCAAACTGCCTTTTCATATTCTTCTGCACTTCTTCCATTGCCTTTATAGCCTGTTTCCAACTCCTTTGTAATCCTGCAAGGAATTCTTCTAGTCTAGGAAATTCCAATTGTATTATAAGGTCACCCTTTCATGGATGTCTTCTAAAGTTTAACTCAAATGGTGTTCTTCCTATTGCCACATGTCTTTTATTATTGTACTGAAATTCCACAGTAGCTAACCATTCTGTCCAGTTATTCTGTTGGTAATTAATGTAGTACTGTAAAAATGTTTCTATCTCTTGGTTGATTCTTTCTGTTTAACCATCCATTTGAGAATGATATGCTATTGATAGTTGTTTTGTCATTTCTAATGCCTTTGTAAACTCTTCTATGAACTTTGATGTGAATTGTGGCCCTCAATTGCTGAGAATTTTTCTTGGTACTCCATATAACTTCCAAATGTCATCTCTATATATTTTGGCAATTTCTTCTAAGAATATGTTCATTATTGTCACTTTCAATCAAATTATTTTTGTGAATCAGTCTACAGTAACCATTATAGCATCCATTCCATTAGATCTAGGTAAAGGTCCAATAATATCAATGCTAATCTCCTGCCATGGTCCTTGTGAAATCTCTAATAAATGTAATTCTCCTAACTTCTTCTGGTGCTGGATTTTGTTTTGTTGACATTTGAAACACCCTTATACATATTTCTTGATGTCTTTCTTGAGCCCTGGCCACCAGTAGTTTCTCTTGATCAATTCTAGTATCTGTTGTTGACCTGGATGTCCTACATCTGCTAAATTATGATTCTCTTGTAGAATCTTTTCCTTGAGTCTTTTGTTGTTTAGAACATATATTCTTCTTTCCATATACATGATCCCATCCTCTTCCCATGATAATCTGTCATCTTTTTCCAAAGCTTGGACTACTTCTCATTCTTTAGTGTTATTTCTTTTTATTTCTTCCATTATTTCCAAGTTGTCCATTGTAGCCATCCTTTTCAACATCGTTACTTTGGCTGTAGTTCTTCTTGTCCATAATTCTTCCTTGAGTACTCAAACATCCTTGTTATCTTCTTTTGTATTGACTTGATCTTTCCTTGAAAGAATGTCTGTCTTTGTATTTGTCTTCTCTGGAATATATCACAGAGTGAGATCATAGTCTTATAACTTCAAATACCACCTAGCCTGTCTTCCATTTAGTTTGTGAGGCTCTCAGAAATACTTTAAGTTTTCATAGTTCATCCAGATTTCAAAGGGTTTCATTGCATCCAACAGATATTGCCTCCACTTCATCAAAGCTTCTACTATTGCTGGTAGTTCCTTGTTATAGATTTCATAGTTTCTTTCCACTAGTTGTATCATCCTTGATAAAAATGCTATTGGTTTTCATTTCCCATCTTGTTCCTGAGACAGTACTCCTCCTATTACATGTTCTGAAGCATTCATCTCTACTTTGAATTTTTCTTTCCTCTTCAGCAGGGAGAGAACCAGTTAACTCATTATCTTGTTCTTGAGTTCCTTGAATGCTCATTGGTGTTCTTCACTCCATTCCCATTCTTTCTTACCCTTCAATTTATTTAGTAGTTTTGCTGTGTGACTGAAGTTCTAAATAAAGTGTTAATAGAAATTTGCAAATCCAAGGAAGCTTTCTACATCCTTTATCTTCATTGGAGTTTTCCATTCCTTTACTACCTTGATCTTTTCCTGTTCTATCTTGACCTGTCCTTTTCCCACTGTAACTCCTAAGATTGTGATCTCCTTCATATCAAAGTCACATTTTGACTGCTTGAAATACAAGTTGTGTTTCTTTGCTATTTTCAAGAATCTGATTGTTTGTTCCTCTAGTTCTTTCTTGGTCTTTGCTGGTATAATGAAATCATCCATATAATTTGCTAGTACTCCTTCATGAAGTAACTCTCAGAAGATACTGTTTATTATCCTTTGAAATGTTCCTAGCAAATTGCATAGCCCAAAATACATGACTTGTGGCTTGAATAGTCCCTTGTTCATTAAGAATACAGCCTTCCATTTGTCTCTTTCCTTGATCTGTACATTATTATATCCCCAGATAAGGTCAAGTTTATTGAAATATTTTACCTCTTTAAGTTTGTCTATCACCTCCCCAATTAGAGGTAATGGTGTCTTGTTTTTTATTGTAACCTAGTTAAGTTTCCTGTAATCCTGGACTAATCATAATGAACTATCTTTCTTTAGAATATAAAAACAAGATACTGTATATCTTGATTTCAATTCCACTATGAGTCCTGCTTTGAGTTATTTATCTAGCTACTGGTTCAGAGCTTCTTCTTCCTTTAGTGTCATTGTGTAGGCCTTTGTGTTTAACTCTCTAGGTGCTTCTTCTATTAAATTGATCTCGTGGTCCCATTCACATCTTTCCAGTAATTTCTTGAATTTCCTCTTGTTGAATAGGTATGTGAAAGATTGAATGTAGTCCAGCAGATCTTCTGGATTTGTTTTTTCTGGTTTCTTGCCAATTTCTCCATTGTCCTATTCTATTATTTCCATAGCCTTTGTCCTGATGTCTTTGTGTTTCATTGTGCAGCTTCCTAGACATCATATAAACTTGATAGTTCCATTCTTCTAGTTGACTTCTGGATTATGTTTAACTAGCCAGTTATGCCCCAAAAACATGTCTATTCCATTTAGATCTGTTACAGCTATTTCCAACTGTTCTTTGTGGCCATTGATTTTAATTTCTAGAAATGCCACCTTGGTCACCTCTCTGTTCTTTGTCCCATCTGCATTGAACACTTCAAATAAGAAGTTTATCAGCTTTGTCTATATCCTCTTGTCTTTGACCAGTTGTTTATTTATTCCTGTGTATATGTATTTAGAATTCACTAGTACCTTCACTTTCAAATTCTTACCATTCTTCATTTTCACATTTGCTTACATGTTCAATTCCCTCTTTCCTTTGCTGTTTTGGCAATTTAGAATAATATATTTGTTTTGGGAATTTATATGGGAGATCTCTTATACCATGCCTACTTGAGATCATTGCCAAAATTCTCCTCTTTCTCCTTGTCTTCATTATCCAATTCCTCCCAGATCTTTTGTTTCTTCATTGATTGTGTTCCTTTGCAATCCCTGGCTATATGCTCTTCTTTGTCACATTTTAAGCATCTTTGTTTGTTCTGTTCTTTCTTCTTTGACCAGAATTCCTTTGCTATGTGTCTGTACTTGTTGTAATTGAAGCACTTTGGCTTCCCATCTCTAAAATTCTTATTGGATTTTCCAATATCTATGAGCTGTTCTCACCCTCTATATATCATTTCTGTACTAGTCTTATAGTTGTTTTATCCCTCTGTGGACTCGTACTCTTGTCCCACTGATATTATTGCTACCTTCTACTTCTTAAGTGTTTCTAGTGCAGCTATGGATAGATAATCCAATATTGTTTTTATAATATCTTATCATATGTTCTTTTTCAGTAAGAATATTGTATGCAATTCATCCATGTCTGTCTTCATAGCCAATACTTCGAACTTAATCATAAAGTCTGCTGTATTTTATTTTCCTTGCTTGAAGGTTTCAATCTTCTATTCTGTTAAGATTGCAAGAAGTGGACTTGGTTCCTTTCTCATTTTCCTTCTGTTTTCTTTTTTTTTGATTTATTTTCCTTTTTTCTATTTTTAACACTTAGGGTTAGGGTTAGTGATAACATAGGTCACATAGTACATAGAAAGGTCTAGAAAGATGATATTATACCACATGCTGGCCTTATGGCTAACACATGCTCATTTAGGGTAGGCTAGAAATAACTAGCATGGACCATAGGGATTTAGTATATAAAAGTAGACTATCCTGTACAGAGTTCTCTATCAAGTTTCCTTGTATCACTATAATACAAGGTTACTTCTTGACCCAACTCTAAGAGTTTTGAACCATAATACATTCAGCATCTGCTACCTTTATTTTATTACTGAACATTGTCTTAATTTCTTTAACAAAATCTTCCCAATTCTGGGTTCCAAGTTCTTCATCTAGCTCATCAAGCTTTCTCTGTATGTATATGCCCACTATACCTTCTTTAAGGTGAGCTAGGATTACCATGATCCTGTCATCAGTCTCTATGACCCTGTTGCTTTTGAGGAATAGTCTAATACCCCTCCACCAGTCTTTAAATTTCATTTGGCCACCATCAAACTACTCTAGGTCTAGTACTATGCTCTTAGATATCACTGCCTGTATGTTCTTGATGGTTGTTGTTTGTGCTGGTATTCCCAACATCTCTGTGTCTGCTTGTTTGTACTCATCCAAGACTTCTTCTGTGATCTGTAGAGATCCTAGTCATTCCAATAATACCTCAATATCGTTCGTTCTTCTAGAACTTTATCTTGGTTCCTCTTTGTAGTTTACACTACATGTGTTTTGTTCCCAACAGATAACTCTGTCTAGTTTTGTCTATGGATATTATCCACTACACCTCTCTTGCAAGGTGAGCTTATTGATGCTTTACCAAATGTTATGATCTTAAGCTAGAGCTCAGATTGCTTTTAGGCAAAAACTTGAGAAAAAGATAAGGGATGATATAAGTGGTAAAGTGTAAGAATATAGGATAATATCTATACTATATATATAAGTGTTACATGAGTAAACAATGTGTAGTCCATGAAGTCAATGAGTCAGAAAATATGAGAAAACAGTAAGGAAACAGCAAGGTTAGAGCACCTACTACATGAGGTGCTGACTGAGACTACTTTGGCACAGCTGATCATGTTATCATTCCCTAAACCCATTTCCATGTTGTATCCTTGAAATACTAATCATAACAATTTTCTAACATCTAAGAATTATTAGAAATCAAGGTAACTTACTTAGCAGTTATATTCTAAATAGCTATCCTAGGTACACTAACTAGTATAATCTAGTAGTCTACATTATAGTAGTTATCCTAAAAATCAACTAAAACTACTATTCCTTATTCCTCTTCTGGTATTAGCAATGACATATCTCACTATCTCCTAATAGTTTTTTTTAACTCACTAAAGTTTTCAAATACTAATCTGAAATATATAACCTATGTAACTTGTAGAGATACAGCACATAAGCTGAAGCTGAAGATCATTTTAATCCATCTTCCATGTTCTCAGATAATACATAGCTTATTAGTTTTGTACTTCTAAGATACTTTCCTAGATTTCAAATAATAAGGTATAAACTATATCTAACATAAGTGTTCATTATTACTCTGATAGCTAATCTTCCTTCCTTATCCTACTATCTTCTACTTTCTACAATTCCTTTTTCTATTTATGTTTATAGCATATAAGTCTCACTTAGATGTAAACTTTGTTTGCTACTGCAAGTTTACCACAACTATATTTATTCACTCTACTCTTTTCATTGGAGCAGACCTTGCTGGTATCTGCTGAATCTTCTTTTTCTTTGGTCAAACTTGAGGCTGTAACAATCATTACCTTTGTATTTCTTCAGTATTTGCTGATATATTCATTCTTGGAGCTAAGTTTCCTATCTCTTTTCTACCTCTTAGTCTTTTCTCTTCTTATATACTCTCTTTGCAGTATATTTATTATTCTTTCATACTATTGTTGAATACTTTTAAGAGGATACTTCACTTTCATCAACTTTCTCTAAGTAGCTCTATTTATTCCTCTTTTGAATTCTTTAATCAACAGTCTTCTTTCAAAATCACTTTCTCTTGCTGCTCTCTTAAACTTTTATATAAATTTCTCCATCTTCTTTGATTCTTGTTTTACCTTCTTTAACTCTACTACTTTTACTAACTTGTTGTCTTCATTCTTGAATTCTTGTTTCAGGTTAGTAAGAAAGTTCTTTACTATTATGAACTCTAAGGTTTTATCACATTTTCTTTCTAAATATCTGCTGACCCTCCCTATACATATAATAAAACCTATTAAACTTATTCCTTTACTGACATATCCCTCATCTTCATTCTAATATAAAGTCTATGTACTGTAATAAAGTTTGAAAATCTGCTAGTGCTCTTATTAAATTTTGGTGGCTTGAACACTTCTATATTAGACCTGGTATTGGGTTTTGAATTTTCTGCCTTTTCTTCTTCTTCTTCTCTTTCTGCCAATAATACTTATAATACTACAATCTGCTCTTGCTACTACTTCATTTGAAGTAAAATTTATTTTATATTGATAAAGCTGTGTTGACTCATGTTGTAATATAAGGTAAATTAATAGGTAAGAATGTTAAAAATGGTAGTATGAGGGGAGAAGATGTATATAAAAATAAAAGAAAAAAGCCAATACTAGCTTTACTCTCAAATTTATACTCTGAACTTAATATTATCTCAGTAGATGCTAGTGAACACTCTTCTTATCCTACTTTACACTATTTACTAACTACTTCAACTACTAACTACTACTCTAAAAAATTTGTAAACTATTTTATTCTTAGAAAGATATTCTACTCTAGATAAAGTCTTAGAAACATCTATCATTCTCCTATATAGACAAGTTATAAATAAACCTGCAGCATAGAGCACTTATATAAAATGATATAAGTGTTATTCAAGATAAGTAATATCTAAATAATAGTCTAGGTCTGGCCACCAACATCTATAACTGCCTATGCTGAATAGTTAGCTTTTTAATAAAAAGAGAGTAAAAGAAAGAGGGGACCCAGTGTTGGGCAGCCTCAGAAAAATGGAATTGAGATCTAATATAATAACTTAAGACTTTAGTAAGCAGTCAAAAAAAGAACTTTATATAAGATTTATACAAGGAAATTTGATAAAGTTCCTTGTATAAAGTATCTATCTTATATGCTAAGCTAGTGGTCTGTATAATACTATATCTAATCTATCTTAAAGACTATGTATCATTTATAAGGTCAATATATAATAAATATATTATATAACATTATTGTTCTAGAATCTTTTATATTCTTTTGTGTGATATATGATTATGTAACTGTGATAGTGATATATAACTAATATGTAATATTATGCTATTTTCTAACCTAAAGTCTAAAAGTAAGAAAATAAATAAAAGTGAAAATAAAAAGAAAATAAAAAAGTAAAAGAAAAAAAGAAAATATTATGTCTACTATCTATTATGTGGTTGTAATTTCAGATGATAAAATATTAAGAAAG
>Ga0157364_1003325_pt1 | contig 15537 bp, 9 predicted proteins | sample AttsexASBM2_FD_111476 | JGI IMG/M metagenome (GOLD analysis project Ga0157364, IMG submission 111476) | Fungus gardens microbial communities from leaf cutter ant in Ribeirão Preto, State of São Paulo, Brazil - Atta sexdens ASBM2 | ecosystem: Host-associated > Fungi > Mycelium > Unclassified ...
ATCGATTAAAGTATTGTTCATCGCTGCCTACTACTTTTTCCCATCTCTCAGGCAATTTTCGAATTCCATCTCGAAAAAATGACTCTTTGGAGGGCGATCCAATTTTGGAGCCAATTTTCGATTTCTGCGAAAGAAGTGAACTGGTGACTTGCTGCATCCTTCGAAACAAGTAATTAGAAGGAGCAATGTCCGGAGAATCCCATTTGAGCGTTTCCAAATATTTTTTTACGACTTTAGCGACATGAGGCCGAGCGTTGTCATGAAGAAGAATAACTTTATCATATCTTTGCTCATATTCCATATTTTTCTCGCAATGCACGGCTCAAACGAATCAATTATACCGATCGTCCGTAATGGAATCACCAGGTTTCAGCAACTCATAGTAAACAAGACCTTTTTGGTCTCACCAGATACAGAGCATGATCTTCGAACCATGAAAGTTCGGCCGTGATGTTGATGTTAAGATCGATTGACCAGGCTTAGCGTAGTATTTTTTCTTTTTGGGGTTGTCGTAGAATATTCACTTCTCATCTCCAGTCACAATCCGATGCAAAAAAACCTTTTCTCTGTTGTCTTTGAATCAGCTATTCGCAAATGAAAAATCGCCTTTCAACGTTTCTCTCGGTTTCAGTTCATAAGGCACCCAATTTCCTTGTTTTTGAATCATTTCCATGGCTCTCAATCGTACAGAAACGGCTTGAGTTACTCCCAATGATTTTGCAAGCTCCTCTTGCGTTTGATTCTGATCTTCTTCGAGTAATGCCTCTAACTCTTTGTCTCCGAATTTTTTTGGCTGTCCAGAGTGAGGCTTGTCTTCAACGCTGAAATCTCCATTCTTGAAACCACGTCGAAACCATTCCCTGATTTATCAGTTGGAGCAGTGTCACCATAAACTTCGACAAGCATTTGATGGGCTTTAGCCGCATTTTTCTTCCAATTAAAGCAGAAAATCAAAACCTCCCACAAATGCTGCTTGGTTAACACAAAATTCGACATTTCAAACACAGTAAAAATCAAAGTTTTTGTATGAAACTCAAAGCGATATAAACTGAATATTATTAGCAGATGTTTAATCTCTCTGAACCGCCAAAATTAACTGTCACTATAAACCATTCACAATAGATGGAGCCATCTTTAGGGAAAACAGACCGAATTAATTTGTACTCCCAATAGTTTATAAAAACTATAAAATATAACGGCACATAAAATTGTAAAAATCTTGACTATTTTCATTTTCTAATTAAAAAGATGTTTTGGTACACTCAGAGAAAAATATAGTTTTGAATTAACTACTGAATTAACAACTTTAATAATTTAAGTACTTACAACTAGTTTTACAAAGTAATAAGAACTAAAATAGTATTCCGAATACTATTTTTATAATACTATACTATATTTTTATAGTATTCGGTACTACTTTAGTTCTTATTACTTTTTAAAACAAGTGCAAGTATTTAAATTTTAAAGTTGCACTTTATAATTGCTACGACTTTTTTTTCTTAGCGTATCAAAATAATATTTTACATCATATATTACGCTTAATTTTTGCAATCTAACAAAATGAAAAATTTCGAATAAATTTAAAGTGGCCGATACCATCCGATTTTCTCCTATAATCGATATTATAACAATCTAGCCATTTAAATATTTATAGAGACCATCAATATCTTTACACAACTGAAGATTATCATCATTATTAAAGAAATTACTATTATTAAAGAAGTGCTTGATTCCGACGACTTTTAGAATTGACGTCATTGTCGAGCAGTGAAACGTAAAGCTGTGGATTCGAGTAGAGACTCTGGCTTCGAAACCAACGAGCGAAAAAGGGCTCGTAGCGCCGACTCTACGCCATATTTACGCACTTGCGGCGGTCGTGCCAAATTCCGCACACCACCACAATGGGATACGAGAGTGACGGCGCGGGCACGTTAAGGGCGCAGGGAAAAGGGCGGGACCCCTTTAATCTTCGCGGATCAAAACGTCGCAGCGGTACAAGAGACGTTCCCTCGCCCAGGAGGTACGTGATTGCATCGTGTATTCGAGTGGAAGCCTAACAGCATTTCAAAGAGATGGGCACCGCAAGAAAAATTGCATTGTAATTAAAACCATCGCTCCATCCTCGTTGCATGAAATCGTGTTGCTACCGAAAGTGCAAATATGCCGAATATATGTAACGTGATGCTGAATAAGAGAGATAACAACGAGAATGCGACGTTATTAAATACGTTATAAAGGATTCACGTTATATTAATTAACATATAAGCATAAGCGTATGTAACAGTATATCTCTAGTCTATCTTTAGGAGAATTAAATTGTAAATGCAATATAGCGGAAAGATTTGTCATTAAATATCTCAAAATAATTTTAATCTAAAAAATAATATATTGTCACAAAGCATCATTCATTATGCATATGTATACATATATATGTGTGGCAGCTGATTTAAGAATTAGAATTTAAAATTATGATACACATGATCTGTCTTTCGAAACTGTTTTATTTTCTGAATGTAGTAATGCTATTTTTCTGATAACTGCGACACTTTTTAGTATTAATTTTTGACTATTTATGCAATTTTTTTTGTTTAACTTTTTATATAGGTACATTGATTAGATGGAAAATGAACAAATCAGAGCACAGAGATCAAATCCAATTATATTTTCTTGGATATCTAAAAATCTACCTTACATTAGAGAATTACCTAATAATTACTATAATTTTATATTGTATTTTATATTGTATTATAATATACTATTACTATATCAGTGATGCACGCACGATTCTTCAGAATTACAGTTTATTTGATTTATAATAATTTTTTTCATATCCGCTTGGTGCTTTTTTAGCATGAAAAAAATTCTGAGGAATCGTGTGTGCATCACTAGAACAAAACTAGAACAAAAGTAGCTAGAAAGTGAGTAAAAGAAGTTTGTAAAAAGAAAGACGTAAACTTGCTTAATGCGGAAAAAGCGATCACTGAGACAGCTAATCACCGTATCCGAATAAGCACATTAAAACGAAGATAATGGTTAGGACGAACGCTAAATTAACTCTAACGAACCATAAATTTAAATGTAATCGTCTTCAGACTTTAATTGACTCTTAATAAGCCACGTTAATTCGATCGTCATCGAGTTTCGTTCCAACTTCTTACCATGGTAAGGATATAAATTTGCTCAATTACGAATTTAAATTGTTAACAAGTTACGCGCCAGCTTGGGCGTCAAAAAAAAAATTCTGTAACATTTTTCGTTAAATAAAGAAATTCTTTTTCTTTTCCTTTAATGTTTATTTCATTATATAAATACTATTTCATATAATAAAATTATAGTTAATTCAATTTTCCATTTCTTCTCCATTAATCGTTGTCTCAATGTTACTCAATAAATTTATTCATTAGTTCGATGAAGAAAGTTATCGGTGCAATCGTTTGTCGGTTTTCCCTTAGTCGATATTAATATAGATGATTTCTTTGGAAAGGGAATAGTGTCGTCCCGATGAAATGAGTTTCGTTTTGGTAACTCAATTTCGTGCACAAGTAGGAGGAAAACTGACCCTCGCAAATCCGGAAAAGGTCATCCTCGCCCTTCAGTTTTGGCAAACGCGTTCAACCCTCCTGCCATAAACGGATTGTTAGCATTGATTAAAGCGCACTGTGAATTTCTGTGGAACGCTCCTTCGCCCATCGCATCCATCCAGATCCTAGTTTATCATGCTCTCTATGTGACAGGAGTGATTTCTCCTGCATTAAACTGGAATGGTTTATGTCTCGTCACAGACCGCGCAGGAAGAATTACTTCCAATCAACCCCTGATGTGTTGAGGGTGGATAATATCAAAAGAGCTTATAAATCCTTAATTAAAGCACACCTCAACTTAATTAAAGACAAAATCTAATTAATATATCCTGCGCAAAATGTAAAAGACGTAATCAATACAATTAATACTTTAAGAAAAAAAAAGGTTGCAATTATCATAATTTAATTACAATTTATAATCATTTTTGGTGCCAACTATATATCTTCTTGGTATAAATATATAATTATTGTTGCTAACATTATAACTATATATAAAAAAGAGTTTCTAACATAATTAACTTTTACTGTGCAATTGTAGTCATAAGTGTTTAATATTTATAACACTTTTCTCCATCAATTATTGAAAGCATGATAAGAATCAATTGTAAGAAAAAAATTTATTCTTGCAATTTATAATAAAAAGAAGAAACAAATATTTAAAATAAACAATAAAATCATTGATAAATGATTCTTATTATATTATATTTTTAACCTTATGCTCTTTTACTAGCCCTATGCTCTGCTAGTAAATATGTAACTGTTACAACATATTGAGTGTGAAATCTTGTATACTTTCTATAGGTATTTGTGAAAAATGATTTTCGCTTTAGAGATATTCCGGTTAGTGCTTTTACAAGAAAGTTTATGTCTTCCGTAAAACATATAGATTTCTTCTCGCAATCTCAAACAACCGATTTAAATAAAAATACGAGAAAATTGTTCTTTTTATACTGCTGGTAATGTTTCGAAACACTGCTCGCACATCTCTTAATAATTGGTGGGTTTCTTTATTTTCGATTTACCTGGAGAGCGCTCGGAACAGACTACGTCTTTTCACTCTTTCGGGGCGACTATTTTTTCCTGAGTGGCGCTCAAGGGGGATAGACTTGCATAAAAGAAAAGTCTTTCTGCGCGTATTAAGCTCGCCTAATGCACGCGACTGGCGTATAATGGATGTCAGATGCCGCGCTGTATATGTGCGAACAACCTTCGTAACGAAGCAGCTCGCCTTTTTCTCTTCGTTCCATCTCATGAGGCGACATGCATGAATGTTTTAAACTCTGAAAACTTACATAAAAAGAATTATCATTTTATAACAAATACGAACAAGCTTTCTCAAAACAAAATATCAACTCTTTGTAAAATACAACATTGAGAACCGCATAAAAACAAAAGAAATATATATGGAAATTATACACTGGAAAAGAGTCTGGTTGCATTAATTGAAATTCTGGTTAAAAATGGACAAATCAGAATTTTCTGGTTGAGTCTGTTATAATTAAAAAATTCTAATTAAAAAATTCTAATTGAAAATAATTTTGATTGATACGATTAGAATTGATATTGCTTCTTTTGATTTGTTCATTTTCAAAAAATTTCTCACTTCACAATCAGTGTAAACGAGAAAAACACGAAATGTTTTCAATGCGCGGCATATCAAAGATTCTCATGCTGACAAAAACGAAATCTTGTAGCTGCGCCCAATAATTAGACAAAATAATTAACTTCTCGATGCACAAAGAAGAATGATGCGACAGACTTCTCCCCAATAATCAGGACGACACGATAAAGTGAAACGAGAGATTGTCCCAGCCAAAGGAAGAAAAATAATTTCCCTTTGTTTATCATCGCCTGTTCGAGGGGGAAAGAAAGCGAACAGGAAGCTTTCTATGGACGCCCCGCAGCGCTTTTCTCGAACGGAAGTAACGGTGGCGAGTGCGCGAGAGTTTTTACGCATTCACGACAATTAATTACACGTCGCGGGGGTGGAATCGCGGCCACGCGATTTGTGAATCCATCAGAAAACAAGCCATCGGCCAGCGATGAAGCGGCCCTCTCGTTAACGCGTATAATTAACGAACCACCATCGCTAATCATCGGCGCGCGGGGGTGTGCAGACGATTTTCTGGGGATTCACTAATTACCGCCGCTAATCTGATTAGCTAAATGCGTGGCGTTCTCCCTCGGTGCTTTTTCTCTTCAGAGTTTCACGAACGAAACGTTCCTTCCTCTCCGCCGCGCCGCGTGCGACTCTCGCGTGCGTGCCGCGGCAACATATCACGTAAAAATGTCGTTAATGCGATCGATCCGGGTGGTCCCTTTCTCGCGATTCGAAACATTTCGGACAAATTGCATCCTGACACGCTCTCCTCCACTCCGCGGCGCGGCGCGTGGCCGCCCGTGGCTTCTCGTGACCGTACGTGATCGAGTCGTGACCGACGCGTGCGAGGGATCAAATGCGGCTATAAGAGTCGTGGTTAAACCCTCCGATATGCCATAGGAATAAAACGATTCCATATGTTCCTTGTAAGTACTTTATCGTAGATTTGAGAAAGAAGAATCTCAAGTTATTGAAATTTACTATTAAATTACAAAGTAACAATTATGATAAAAAAATTCGTAATATCAATTATTTTGTATCTTATCCGAGTAATTAAAAAAATTCAGCAGTTATTTAAAATTAAAGCAATCAAACTGTATGTGAAAATTTTTTATAATTAAGTAGAGAAAGTGACATGTGGTTAATTACGAATTAAGAAAATCGACAAAATTCTTCATTTTATTATTATATATAATTGCATAATATAATGAACGTAATTAACTTGACTTTCAAATTAATCGACTCTCTTTATATTGTGATGTAAAATATAATTACTTTTACTGTTTCAAAAACAATTCTTGTTCAAATTATGTGCTTTATTGTTTTTTGCATTTTGCTATTCTAATGGCATTCGCGTTTGCAGATTCTGTAAAATTAATTCATGAAAGCTCCATGTTCCGCGGATTTCGCGTACGTGTAAATGATAAGCGTTGGATGCACAAGTCGAGGAATGACGTCGTTCTCATTTCTAACGAATCGCTAGAGATTTGATCTTCCTGCGGAAGCGAGCTCCAATATCGCTTAATGACCTGAGAGACAGGCGCCATGACGATCTCCATACGGCCCTTTCTTTCACTCTCGCCAGCCAGAAAGGACAGAGACTCACTCCGCCCTACAGCCACCCTCGTCGAAACTGTGATTTGATTCCGGAGACTCATCTTCTCGATTGGGGGCGCACTAACTTTTCAATCAGCCGTCAACTCCGCGGTTGTGAGAGGGTGGAGCGGCTGAGACCATCCCTCAGTGAGGAGCGTCGGAATCTCTCTTTGAGTTCATATCGTATTGTCCCGTGGTATCGTTACGGTTAAAAATATTTGACGTGATAAGGAATATATTTTTTTTATGATTATATACTTGAAATCACATTAATACGGTTTTTAACGATCTAATACTTCCTATAAACATCAATCAATTATTCAATTCTCGATATTTTCCAAATTATCCAATTATAAAATACAACACAGCAGAACAAAAAGAAATACTTTAATTTTAAAAACTGTATATTAGTAAGATAAAAAAATAATTAAAGAAGAATATTGAATTTTGTGTTCTTCCAAAATTTTGTAAATATTAAATTTTAGTCCTAACTAATTCATTCAATATTTAAATAATATTTGTTGGCGTTTCTTCTTCTGTTGGCCCAAACATTATATTCAAAGATCAAAAAATTTCCCAAGAAATATCTTTAAAGCCCGCAATATATTTCAATATTTCAATGGTGGAACGTGGTTAAGAACGTTATTCATTGATAAAAGTGAATTAATGGGATGATTTATAACATGACTGCTTTCGTCGCGAAAAATGGGTATGCATGAAAGATATTCTCACGAGACATGTGCAATAATACACCATGAATCGCGGGTGGGTGCATACAGTTACTCGCCGACGGCGTGGGAATCACGAATGTGCGTTCTTAAATGCCGCTCTGAAATTTACACACATCCACGACCTGGCGCCATTAAAGTGGAAATAACGGAAAGAGGTTGCCAAAGGATCCTTTGAACGCTTCGATATTTCTGAATTATGGCACATGCATATATCATCTCGATATTCCCATATTAAAGACTGTCAAGGTATATCGAAGCATAATCGTGTTAAATTTATAATAATATTTCTCCGTATGATAATTGCATAACATTGTCCAAATTTTACTGCTTATAATTCATGTTTTTTTGACATACTTATTTTTAATAACAAATTAAAAACAAGTTTTTTTTTAAAGAGAGCGACATATCACTCTCAAAGTCCTGAAAATGTATCACGATGTGAAGATTTGCATAACTCTATTCTCGCTTGCTGTTCATTGTATTAAAATTAAGCAATGGCGTATAAAAACGATCAAATTTCGAGGGAAGAATGTAAAGCTTTTACAGAGAAAACCGCAGCGGCGCTGCGAAAAAAGTGGCATATTCGGCTGAAATCGTCGCAAATGAGACAGGTTGCGAATTCCGTCGGAATTCCTGAACACGGAAATCCGACGAGCACACGTCGATCCGACCACAATATATCGTGTCCGAGGGCTCTCGCGCTTACAACCGTTTCGAGAGCAGCGAGGAAGTTTTGTCGATACCCGCGTACATTCTCCGGCCCTATAACGAATTCCGATACGTCACGCAGAGTTTAATATCGAAATTGCGAATATTAACTCGTTTAAAATCATTTATTGCCGAATTACTCGCTAATAACGCACCCCACACTTTGGTGAGCGCGCGTGCAACCGAGAATTCCACGATGCATAATGGACCACAAAATATAACAGAATAATTGTTGAATCACTGAATATCATTTTACGAAACGACGAGAAGAATTTTACGTTTAAAATTCCCAATTAATTATGATCATTTAGAAATTTTCTCAGTTTGGTGATACAATCACAAATGTATGTACAGGTCGCATATACTAAATATCGCAATTATGAAAATACACCATATTTATAATAATAATAATAATTTCCAATGCTATTAAATAATCTTTGTCATTTGGGAACAATAATTACGAAATTAATTTATTAATAACTAATAAAGGAATTATTAGATTAAAGTTTTGTATATAATTATGTAATAATATAATAAAATATTTATCATTTTTTAAAATAAAATATTTGATAAAAGAATCAAATATTTTATTGATAAGATATAAGTGGCTACAAAAAAACGACGCAAAAAGATGACAGTTATTTTCTTCTATTTGATCAATTTAATAAAACGGAAACTATTAAGACAAATAAAAAAAAATGGACGAAATGGCTTAAGAAAAAATAGGATGATTACTTCAACAGTAGTCAGGGGAAAAGAAAATGGCAAGCGTGTCGACAACGAAAGTACGACGACAACGATTATTTCACTTTCCCAGCAAATGGCACATAAACATAGCCGCAGGGTGTGGAGGAAGGGTCGGACAACGGATACGGCAAGCAACTCGAGTTAACCAACCGAATAGAAGTATGATTTATAAGAAGAAGAAGATTACCTCACGGAAAAACGAGAATTCTTGCCGTTTGTGAGGCTCCGACAGGAATATCAACCTTATAGAAAATTGGACTAGCGTTTGCAGTTTTATCATTTAATAAAACAAGTAGAAACAATTTCAATATCCAAACTGCACTGTATTAATGAGTAAAATATTTCTTCATTTTCTTCTATTCAAATATTTATTTATTTTGAAAAATACGGAAGATATATATTTCAATTTATTCAATAACTAATTGTTTTCAATTTTTATCTGTTAGTTCTTTTTTCTTAAAAGACATTCTTAATTGCTGTACATAATTACTCCACATTTTTATTTTAACTTCAAAATAAAATTGAAGACAGTGAATAAAATATTACGCCAAAACATTGTATATATCAGACACACTTTATAATGCACTCTATTTTTCTTACCCTTCGTAATTTTCATATAATGTATTACACACACGCACGCACACACATATCGTTAAATTTGCATTCTGTTATCGAAGTTTCCATTTCCGTCTTTACCCGTTCCATCGGAGACATAGCACGCGACGCGTGCTAGGGAACGCGAAACGTGGTTTGTCGCAAGAGTAACAGTTTCCTAATACACTTAACGATCTCTGTGCTCCTCCGTATCGTTTGCTGTTTCACGGTCATTTCTCTCCGACCCTGAAATTAGTGAGGCGGAAAGATACGCGAATCTCGGATATATTCTTGGCGAGTGGCGGGCAACCGCCCACTCCCGCCACTGTTCCGGAAGTAAGAGGAGATCCAGAGGTGGAAGGCGAGGGAGAATTTACGACCTCTTTGTTTCTCGTCAGACGGTCGGAAAAGAAGTCGATGCGCAGTCGGATGAGATTGCAACTCGATACACTCGCTTTCGACCCGAGAGACTTCATTAATACCGAGTTCGCACGTATCGTTGATACGAGCAATCTCGACGGTGAGACCGTTTCTCGACGATGACTAGAAATTCTCTATGCCATCCAATATGTTACCATAGGAGATTTGTTACGAAGGATATTCTTATCGTCCGGCAACTGTGCGCGTATAATTATAGAGTTGCAATGCATTGCGTGTGCGCTAGAATGTACACAGCAAGAAAGCTCTTCAAGGAAGGACTTCCTCTTGCGCTTTTCAAGCAAGTAAAATACAGTGAAAGATATATTACTATCGTTGTTAGCTTGTCGAAATTATCGAAAGAGATCAGTTTCAGATGAATTTTACATGTAATTACAATCTTCCATTTGATATCAATCTTTTATATATTTTTTATTTAGCTTTACATACCAGCAGAAAAATGACTCAATTAAATATCGAATCGACATCTATTAATTGACAAAATCATCATGTCTCGATGTTAATTCGATATCAGTTTGATGAGTCATTTTTCACTAGGATAGGCAATAGACTATTTTTATGAGTGTAAAATATCGTTAGAATAATTAATAAGACTTTTAAATGAAAGAAAAAGATTTTTTGATTACAGACTTCTTGAGAATCTCGGCAATTACTCAGCATTGTCATTTCTGATATAAAAGAAGTCAACTTTTGTCAAAAGAAGATTGCTCGACGACAACTACGACCAATTTCGATTAAGTCTTTCGAAAGAGGCTTTCGCGAGCTGCGTTGAGTTGCGTTAGGGAGCAATTACAGAGCAGGATTAATTGCGGCCGCACGCCGGGAAAAATAAGTCCATAAATTAACAGCGCTCCATGTCGCGCTTCCTCCTATGCCGTTCTCTCACTTTCGATCCAACCCCGCGGAAATCCACCCCATGCCCAATCTTTTCTCTTGACACGGATAACTTATTGCTCCGACAACGCACTATGCATTTCCGAAGCGATTAAGCTGCCATGCGGCTTTTTTTGCATCTCCTTCCTAGTCTCTCTCTTTCTCTCTTTCTCTCTCTCTCTCTCTCTCTCTCTCTCTCTCTCTCCCTCTCCCTTTTTCTACCCTAGTCGGTATGTCGTTACGATTGCACGGCGAGAAACTCTGGAAAAGTTTCCCGTGGGAGTTTGTGACGCCGGTAGTCGAGACAGCGATCCATTCTTACCCTGTATCGCGTAATTCATTCTGCGAGTATAATACTAAACGAATTCCGAGAGACTTCGCCGAAAACATCAGAACAGGGATATCAGAAGTATTCCGTCGTTATTGTAACCTTTTAAATAGATCTTCTATCAGCATTCCATCTAACTACAAACTTTAAATTAGGTAGCGATTTATTTAACGGATTGTAAGCAAGATACGTTTGCAAATTACACTTTCCGCGACGTAAATGTATCGGAAGAGCACGAAGGTGTCACGGGTTTCGAAATCATGGAAGGTACGCTGTTCCGAACCATTCTTCTCCGCTTTTCTTCTCCGTCGCCGCGGAGAGCGAAGGTCCTGGCCATTGGAAAACGCTGACTGGGAAGTAACTGCCCGCCAGTGAGGGACGTCGACTCTTTTTTTATGTGACACAAAGTAGCACTTTACCAAATGACCCGAATCTTTTTAGGGGCGCGACCGGCGTCGTTGACACTGCACGAAATCGCGCGCGAGAGCAAAATCCGGAATTCGTTTCCTAGAGATTGGAAGCCATCATAAAGGCTGTGTCGCGCAACGTTGAATTCCCCCGCCTTCGAACCTCTCACGTATACCCATTCGCAAATGGACGGCAATAATTTCATTATGGTCGAAAGTAATTGCGACTTCTTCGTCGATTTAAATGGTTCGAACAACGTAACGATTCTCAAGAGCTAGTTCGATTATGTAACTCAAAATGAGTAAAAAATGTAAAGTAGTTCCAAGAGGATTAATATTATTTGTACACAATATTTGTTGTATAATGTTAATTGTTTGGAGGCTATATTGAACTTCTACATTGTTTGTTTTAAAATGTTTAATAGGAGGAATCAATAATATTATATAAGATAATTGTATAAACGATAATGAGCGTTTAAGGCCCGCTTAACAAAGCAAAGGAACGCAATTTCCAAAAGTAAAATTAATAAACAATAAACTCAGGAATATATATATGCGCGCGTCGGAAGAAGCAAGACAAAAAGAGGGACGATATCGGTGCTTGTAAATCTCATCGCGTCGGCACTCACTCAGGATCTCAACGACGTCGTTAGAAAAACGTGGGGCGGAATCGAGTCAATCTCTGGTGGCAAGTGCACCATTCGTTCCGGCGCGTATACGCCACGTAGGTATGCGCCACGAAATATCCGGTTTATAAATATTAAACCGAGATCACAGGGGGCTCGGGAGTCGGGGGGGTAGGTATCATAACCTTAAGATGCCGAGCTGTGCATTGAGGAGGGGATCATGGGGGATTTGCGGACCGTATTCTCGTTCCGCGATATTACCCCTTATACCCTTACGCGCGGACTTACTGCTCGAGCATGCATACAGCTCTCTCGCGATATAACTTCGCAGTGTTATCCGCGGCATTATAGTGGTGTTGCACGTATGACACCCTTGAATAATAGCAACATGGCCGCATATTTCCGCGGTGTGGCAAACGGAGAGTCACCCCGATTGATTTTCCGATTTCGAATCGTCGAACTGAGAGAAGGGGAAAGTTTCTTCACAGTGATTTCTCGAGGGGTCGCCGACAGCGGCGACTGGATTATGGCAAGCGTGTCGAAAGTCAATCGATTGTTGAACGAATTAGAGTTTGCCTCGGGGTGCGGATTATATTAATCATGTCACCATCTTGTAATCTCGCGTATTCCTGTTGCATTCTTTTATAGATCGAATGTAGAGTCAAAATTTCATTTTTTAATAATCATTTCAATTATCGAAAGTATTCTATCAACTAGATTTAACTTTATATTACTTGTATAGTTTTTTTAATATAATTATTCAGGAGTATTTTCGATACTCCGACATTATATTATATTTCAATTTTCATTATCCTCTTTGATGATTTACAATTAAATAAAGAATTATATTTTATATTTTAAACATTTTTTACAATAGATAAAAATAAATGCAAATTTTTTTAATTGTGAAACAATTTCCGAAATTAACATTATTAGAATATCTTGGACAACTCACGTAATCATTAAGCAAAATAACAATAGTATCATATTAATCATATAACGGTTGATTCAATAAAAATTTAATATTTTTAATAATAAAAAATATTTAAATATTCAAAGATATTCTGTTCACAAAGATATACAATAAATATAAAAATACAATATGAAAACGTTCGAATTGTAAAAACTTTTTTTAACATAAAAACATTTATAAAATCAATGCAAACAATAGATTTATTTTACAATATACAGTTCTCGAAAATATGGGACAGTTTAAATAATACCTTTGTACACAACATTGAATTTATTGATTGTTGTAACATTAATATTGTGCGAAATCATAAGAAAACGTTTCGCCTCCGTGTTTCATTTACATTGCTACCCGTCACGAAAAGGGATTGAAGAGCCGTGAGGGAGTAAGTTTACACCCTAGTCGTGCGCACGACTTCTCGTTATTAATTACTCCAAAATCCAGAAGCTGTCAACGAGCAGCGGTTCTGCGGTGTACAGCCATGAAAACAACGTCAACGCGAATTTCAGAGGCGTACATTCTAAGACGCTAATTGTACAAGATCAATCTAAAGTTTCATTGATTACTTGTCGCTCCTTCTGGCGATAGCGAACAACCTCGTTTACCGATACAACAGTGAAGATTGAAACTAATATAAACTGGATGATATCTGATTATCGATAACAAACGTTTATCTTTATAGTCTAAGAATATAAAATTGGATTATGATATCCTCGCATAAAGATTTAGAATGAACGATAAACGAGGAGGCATCTAAAAAAAAAACGGCGTGTTAATAATGGGCGGGAAAAAAACAAAAACCGTGAGAATGAGAAAGCGGAAGAGGGTCGAGAAAAAGATAAGAATTCCTCATCCAATTTATCATAAACTCAGTGATTCCGTCGGCAGAAGAGTGGCCGGATATTACTGAGGAAAAGCTAACAAGAAATGTCGATCGCGTGCTATATAACTGTGAGAAACAGAAAATTTTTGGTAAGTAACATAAAAGTGAAATTAATAAAGCTGTCCATATCTTCTTAAGGAAATTTTATATTCAATTTTGCAAAAAGAAACAATTTTGATCGTTATTTTGCTGTGGCCTTGATAAATTAAAAAATATTTCGAAATTCGTAATCGTTTCCTTCAATTGTCGCACATAATTCTCCCATCTCCCAATACAAATATACATATAATACTCTCCCATAATGAAAACTTACGTAATAATATGTAATATAATAATTATATTATAGTAATTATAATATAAAAAATTAATATATTATAATATAAAATATAATGTTAAAGCATAAATAATACTATGTCTTTTTTATATTCTCATTATTCGCATAATTTCAATGTAATTTTAATTTTAGAAGATGCATAAAAAATGAAATGTTTAGCACTGTAGCTATATTATTTATATTGCTAAATGTATATTTACTGTTGTTGCAAAATAATTTGCCATTATTGTTATTACATTAATTTCTTAGCAAGGTATAGTTATCTATTGTATTATGATTACAAATTCGTATCGATTACAAACTTGCTACCTTAGTTAATAGATGTAACTAATATAACAAAAATATATTTTTCAATAAAGTCGCTCATCCGTGAGCAGTATCTATATCTGTAATAATACATGAGATAAAAAGCGGCGGAGTTTAACTCTTCTCATATTAAAAAAAAAAAACCACTTAAAATAGGAAAAAAACGCAACATTATAAGACTTTTCGTCCTAACTCTAAAGAAAGATTTCTTGAAGACGAATACCTAAAACTATTCTCTGATGGAAGTGAATGAGAAATGCATTCTAATAGTCACAATTTTTAGTTCTGTACAAAAACTAATTCATTTAACATTTCTGAAATTCTATATAATCCAAATTAATATAATTAATATAACATATAAATTAATATAACATAAAATATTATTAGAAGAATTAAATTGTTGTGTTTATTGCTAATAAAATTATATAACTATATTATATAAATTATGAACGTTAATCGCATTAGTTATTAATCGTTGCAATGCGTTCAACCATTAAAGTGCCTGTCATAACTAAATTTTCGTGACCCTTACCTACGTCTACGGGCTAATTAAAATTGACTATGCTGTTAAAATTTTAGATATCCGTTACAAAATTTAGCTACCAGACACGAATTCTTGCTACTGCAACTAATCTTTTTTTTCCGTGTGGAAGAAGTAATATGCTCATCTAATTATTATTATTCATTCATATTTTTTTTTTTAAAGAAAGATAAATATTTTAGTACTTTTAAATATTTTAATATCGCTCTCGATTATGAGTACGAATATCATAAATGCATTATTTCGACAGTCTTTTTTCACCATCTAGTATAGC
>Ga0157364_1003326_pt1 | contig 15537 bp, 13 predicted proteins | sample AttsexASBM2_FD_111476 | JGI IMG/M metagenome (GOLD analysis project Ga0157364, IMG submission 111476) | Fungus gardens microbial communities from leaf cutter ant in Ribeirão Preto, State of São Paulo, Brazil - Atta sexdens ASBM2 | ecosystem: Host-associated > Fungi > Mycelium > Unclassified ...
AGACGGAGGGGTAACGGCTTAAAGAGCCTGTGACTAGGGGGATCTAAAATGAATCTCTTGTGTTCAAAAACTCGTAGTGATGGACCAGATGAGTTAGCGGCGCAATATTAAATGTGATAATAACATCTGTTCGCCCAGAATGGAAGGCAGATTAATAGCTCATTAATAGCTCCTTGCTCCCATGTCGCCGTTGGATCCGGTATTTACCCCGCCTAGCCAATGGAATTGCCGGCATTGTGGTAGCTCAAAATATCTACTATCTCTCTTATCTCGTTCTCAGCAATTTTGATCTCTTAAACTATCTATCCGACCTGAACAGTTCAGCAAACGTGCTGCTCTTAAGCGAGAGAGAAACAAGGTAAACACTCGGAGAAACTATACTGTGCAGCTCGAGTTCTTGAGGATCTGGCTGCAATGACAGTAGCCCACTTACTCCTTGCAGTCGAAGACTCATTTCAACAGTTCTTCATCTCACGAACGAACGAGGGTATAGTTACTCAGGAGCACACACCCAATTGTCCTGAATCAGGTAATATCTATACCTTCTGGACAAACTAGACGATTCCGTGTCCTATTGAAGGTTCGCTCAAAAACAGGGTCCATCTGGTCTACCACCTGAAAAGTTCAGCGAGACCCCTTTCTATAGCTGACAATGGGTAGTCAGCCTTGCGAGAGGGTAATCTGGTAGTATTCTTCCCCTAACTGCCCCCCAAAAAGATGACCCTCTGCCATTTACTGGGATCAGCTGAGAGATTTTATGCCATAAGTTGAGAGTGGTAATCCAGAATTGGGAAGTGTTGCCTTCCATATGGAGATAAGATACGAAACACCCTGATGTGTTCATAATCTATAATCTATGAAAACTACCATCATCGGAAAATAGATGAAAAGATAGAATTATACCCAAAAGGATCTCTGGAAAGGTTGCTCAGGGCTGTTAGAAGTTGGGCTACTAGCACATCATTATGGCAATCCTTGAAAGGCTGGTGAATTAATAATGAATCATCTTCCTGGAAAGCTTGATGAGGCAAAAATATGGCCTCCTGTGTATCTCACATGTATAGGCCTACCCATGATAAGAGAAGCAGATGGTCTATCAAGAGAGATTGTTAAGATGTGGTTTACACCTCATTATCCAAGATCTGATAAAGGCCTCTCAGAAGTCTAAATAAGTGGTTCATGCATTATCCATGAATGTGGAAGTAGGAGTTAGAATAACCTTTGGCTTCAGCTTATGTGCTATGCCTTTACAAGCTGTACTGGTTGCATATTTTAGAAAAGCACTTTTTAAAGACTAGGAGAACAAAACTATCCAAAGATGGTGAGATATATTATCACCAACACTAGAAGTTAGTTAGTAGTTGATTTTCAGAATAAAGCTATTATAGTGTAAACTACTAGTTGATATACTACTACCTAGAGTAGTTGTCTAGAATAGAGACTGCTAAGCAAGTTACTTTGGATACTGTTATAACTTAGGTCTCAGAGATAAGACAAAAGCACACTCTAACTAGCCTACCCTAAAGTCCATGTGCACTTCACAAGACCAACATACCGTTGCTATGTTATATAATGTTATCTATTCCAAAATCTTTTATATCCTTCTTTGTGTCACATGATCTTGTGACTTGTGACTTGTGTGACTGTCACATTACACCTTTCACCTAAGTCCAAAATAAAGAAAAGTAGAATAAAAACTAAAAATAAAATAAAAAGAAAATTAGAAAAGAAAATAAATAAAACCAAGTCCATCATTCACAATTCTGACAGATACTGATAATCCTTGGATATCAGGGATAGAGATCTATGAAGTTGTCAAAAGTTCAGCAAGGATGTCTGAGGTGTAATGGTAACAGTTGATTCACACTGAAAAAGATTGGGTAGTGTAGATAAGGAAAAAGTATTATCTATATGTTGGGATTAATATGGCCAGAACAGTATGTGATAAAGATAAAATCTAGACTTACTATAAGGTGTTTCAATAAGATGTTAATGAAGTAGAGTATACTTCTCTAAGAAACCACTATCAGTGCCTAAGAATAAAATATCTCAATCAGTAGATGACATATTTATTTATGATTTTTTGATTGTACAAAAATAAAGAAATATACATGAGATAATACTTATTATAAGACTTTACTACTATTAAGAAAGTTTCAGATATTTCTATATAATCCTAAGCTTGACTCAGATTGCAACTTAGGCAAAGACTTAAGTAAGGGAAAAAACGATAATCAATTAGTAAAGTGTAAAGATACAGAACTATATCTACTACTATATATATACCTATAGACCATGAGGAAAATATACTATATTCATAAGTAATACAATAAGGAGAAAATGAGGAAAACATGATGAAATCTCTACTATTATATGAGGTGCTGACTGATATAACATAAGAAACAGGTGAGGTGTAGTAAATCATAGTAAATATGAACCAAAGATAGAACAAACTCTAATACATGTCCAAGTCATATTGAATATAAGATAAATATCTGTAGAATATGAGATAGTGATTATAACAAAGCAGATCATGAAGAAAGTCAGACTTCCAAGTATAAACACTCAAAACAGTACACTATACTAGTTAACTTTCAAGCTAAAGGACTACAGAGTATCTAGGCATCTTAAATACTAGTACTAAGACTATTTAAGAATCAGAAGAGATAGATAACTACTCTGAGTATACTAAAGTCCTTGGAAATCAAGTCCAGATTTTCATGGAGATCATGAGGAATCATGTGATCAGTAATGGAGTGATCAGATAGATCTATACTGGAAGATAATAGGTAGGAAGAAAGAAAGATACACTTTTTATAGATATTCTAAGTAGATTGGATATTGAGAGAATATTATCTGTAATACAGTTAGATGTGTTAATATCAATGTCTCCTGGATGTAGCATAGACTAGGGCAAAGAGTAATAATGATATGATCAGCTGCACCAAAGTAGTCTCAGTTAGTGCCTCATGTAATAGGTGCTCTATCCTTGCTTGGTTCTCATTATTCTATGACTTATTTAACTCATGTACAATAGATGATTCTCTCATAGCCTTTACATATATATAGCATAGATACTACTCTGTATCCTTACACTTTACCACTTATACAATTCCCTTACTTCTTCTCAAGTCTTTGCCTAAAGTGCAACCTGAGCTCTAAGCTAAGTGTTGTAGCAACCACTCGTCACTCAAGGACAAATGATCTCACAACTAGCAAAGCTCTCCAATGGGCTATCAAGTAACAAGTGGGGGAATTACAAGAGAACTCGACAAGGAGCCCTCGCTACATTGCTCCTCTATTTATATAACTTACAAGTGGTCCGTGCTACAACAATGTGTCTACCTCATATCCTATTACTCATCCACATGTGTTTTCCATAAGGCCACCATGCTTCCTACATGTGCCTTGACGTCATACCTTTAATCTCCGCTGTACATGTGCACATCATGTGTACACCATGAGGAACCCATGTCCCTTGACGTTATCTCCTAACCCTAACTCTATCTCTAAACTCTTCCCGATCCTTCTAGACCCTAAGTCCTTCCAGACCGCTCTAGACTACTCTAGCCTATCACATAACTTCCAGGTCATGTGCCTATCTCTAACCCTATGTCCATTGTAGACTAATAATATACTACTGTCCTATTCCTGCCCACTAACCCTAACCCTAAAGTCTGTCCATACTCTCGTACTATAACACTAAGGTCATAACATTCGGTAAAGTGTCAATGAGCTCACCTTGCAAGAGAGGTGTAGTGAAATATTTCACAGACAAAACTAGGCAAAGTTACTGCTGGATGACAGATGAAACACATATAGTGTAAACTACAAAGAGAAACCAAGACAAGTTCCAAAAGAATAGACAATATAGAGGTATTATTAGAATGACTAGGATTCTTGCAGATTGTGAACAAAGCCTCAGAAGAATATAAACAAACAGATACAGAGATGTTAGGAGTACCAGCATCAGTAACAGTAAACAACAGCATACAAGTAACAATGCTAAAAAATATAGTTCAATGGGGACCAAATAAAATTTGAAGATTGGTGGAGAGAGATATGATTATACCTCAAGAGTAACAGAGTCATAAAGACTGATGACAGGATCACAGTGATCCTAACATGCCTTAGAGAAGGTGTTATGGGAATTTATACACAGAAGAAGCTTGATAAGCTAGATAAAAAACTGGGTATACAAGATTAGGACAATTTTGTGAAAGAAATCAAGACCATGTTCAGCAATAAAACAAAAGCAACAGATGCCAAATAGAGGATAGAGTCTTTCAAACAAGGAAAGAGAAACACAGCTGACTTTATGATAGAATTTGAAGCACTAGCAATGAAAGCAGACACAGATGAGCTACATACCATCTTTCTGTTGAAGAAGAATGCATGACAAGATATTATCAAGACTATTTTGGGATATCTGCCCATAGCAGTACCAGAAATGCTCAAGGAATGGAAAGTAGCAATCACATCAGTTGGCCAAGGATATGAATCTATGGAAGGAAGAAACAACTACAAAACTAGCACAGGAATAATGTATGGAGGGCAAGAACAGCTCATGGACATTGGAAAGTCCGATGAAAATTTCAAAGATGGGAAACTGAAATGTTTCAATTACAACAAGTACAGACATATGGTAAAGGAATGCTTGTCAAAGAAAAAAGAGAGAGAAACAAGAAAATGTTTCAAATGTGATGAAGAAGAACATATTGCTAAGAATTGCAAAAGAAAGTAATCAATGAAGAAACACAAAGTACAAGAAGAATTAAACAATGAAGACAATGATGGAAAGAATAGTAACAAGAAGTAGGGTTTTGGAGATGATCTCAAGTAGGCACAATACAAGAGACCTTCCCTATAACTTCCCAGAAGAAATATGTTATTCCAAACCAACAAAGTAACATAGAAAGAGAATTAAATGTGCAAGCAAATGTAAAGACAAAGAATGAAAAAAACCTCAAAGTGAAAGCACTAGTGGACTCTGGTTGTACACACATGGAAATTAACAAGTAATTGGTCAAAGACAAAAGGATTCAAACAAAACCAATAAATTTCTTGTTTAAAGTTTTTAATGCAGATGAAACAAAAGATGGAAAAGTGACCAAGGTAGCACTTCTAGAAATTGAGATCAACAGTCACAAAGAACAATTGGAAGCTGCAGTAACAGATTTAAATGGAACAGACATGTTTTTGGGCCATGATTGGCTAGTCAAACATACCCAGAAGTTAATTGGAAAACTGGGATGATAAAGTTCACAAGATGTCCAGAAAGTTGTACCATGAAACATTAAGACATTAGATTCAAAACCAGGAGAACTCAGGCAATGAAACTATGACATAAGACAATGGAGAAATTGGAAAAGAACCAGATAAAACCAATCCAGAAAACCTACCAGACTATATTCAGCTATTTATGTATTTGTTCAGCAAGAAGAAGTTTGAAAAGCTACTGGAGAGATGTGAATGGGACCACGAGATAAATCTGATGGGTGAAGCACCATGAGAATTAAACACAAAAGCATACACAATGACCTTTAAGGAAGAGAAAGCATTAAACCAGTGGTTAGATGAACAACTCAAAGTAGGTTTAATTATGGAATCAAAATAAAGATATGTGGAACCCTGTTTTTATATTCTAAAAAAGAACAGTTTATTATGGTTGGTTCAAGATTACAGGAAACTTAATCAAGTCATGATAAAAGACAAGACCTCATTACCCCTAATTGGAGATGTAATCAACAAACTGAAAGAGGTGAAATACTTCAACAAACTTGATCTTATATGGGGATACAATAATGTTCAAATCAAAGAAGGTGATGAATGGAAAGCAGCTTTCCTCACAAACAAAGGACTATTTGAACCACAAGTAATATATTTCAAATTGTACAACTCATCTGGAATGTTTCAAAGAATAATACATAGCATTTGCCGAGAATTACTCTATGAAGGAGTATTAGTGAATTATATGGATGACTTCATTATACCAGCCAGAACAATGAAGGAACTTAAAGAAAAAGACTATTCAATTTTTGAAAATTACAGAAAAACACAACCTGTGTTTTAAACAGTCAAAATGTGACTTCAATATAGAAGAAATCTTAATACTAGGAGTTATCATGGAAAAGGAACAAGTCAAAATGGAACATGAAAAGATCAAGGCCATTAAAGAATGGAAGATGCTAACAAAAGTTAAGGATGTGGAGAGTTTTCTGGGATTTACAAATTTCTACTGGAGATTTATCCAGAATTTCAGTCATACAGCAAGACCATTGAACAAATTAAAGGGCAAGAAGGAATGGATATGGAATGAAGAACATAACAAGGCATTTGAAGAACTCAAGGAGAAGATTACAAGTCAACTAGTACTCTCTCTTCCAAAGAGAGAAGAAATATTTAAGATTGAAATGGATGCTTCAGAACATGCTATTGGAGGAGTGTTATCCCAAGAACAAGAGGTAAAATAGAAACCAATAGCATTTTTATCCAGGACAATGCAACTAGTGGAAAGAAATTATGAGATTTATGACAAAGAACTACTGGCAATTGTGGAAGCTTTGGCAAAATGGTGACAATATCTGTTGGACACAATGGAACCATTTGAAATTTGGATGGACCATAAGAATCTGAAATATTTCAGGAAACCTCACAAGCTAAATAGATAACAAGCTAGATGGTATCTGAAGCTGCAAGACTACATTTTTATTTTATGACATATTCCGAGAAAGACAAACACAAAGACAGATATTTTGTCAAGAAAGGATCAAGTAAATACAAAGGATGATAACAAAGATATTCAAGTACTCAAGAAGGAGTTATGGACAAGAAGAACTATAGCAGAAGTAACAATGTTGAAGAGGAATCAGACAACAGACAATCTAGACCTACTAGAAGAAATACAAGGAAACAACACCAGGAAACAAGAAGTGCAGCAAGCATTAAAGAAAGAAGATAGACTAACATGAGAACAAGACAGGATCATCTATATGGAAGAAAGGATATATATCCCAAACAACAAAAAACTCAGGGAAAGGATTCTACAGGAAAATCATGACTTTGTAGATGTAGACCATCCAAGACAACAAAGGATGATGAAATTGTTGAAGTGAAACTATTGGTGGCCAGAACTTAAACAAGATGTCAAGAAGTATATACAAGAATACTTCAAATGTCAACAGAATAAGATCCAACATCAGAAGAAATATGGAGAATTACACCCACTCAATATACTATAAAGATCATGGCAAGAAATTAGTATTGACATTATTGGACCATTGTCTAAGTCAAATAGAATGGATGCTATTGTGATAATAGTGGACAGGTTTATGAAGATGATTAGGCTAAAGGCAACAACAACTAACATTTCCTTAGAAGACATAGCAAAGATTTACTGAGATGAAATATGGAAACTTTATGGAATTCCAAGGAAAATACTTAGTGACAGAGAACTACAGTTTGCATCAAAATTTATAGAAGAACTTACAAAAGTACTGGGAATTACCAGACAATTGTCAACAGCATATCATCCTCAAACTGATGGGCAGACAAAGAGGATTAATCAGGAAGTAGGAACATTCCTATAATACTATGTCAATTACCAACAAGATGATTGGATGGAATGGTGTTGTAGCAACCACTCACCAGAATGGCACTTGTAGTATGCTTACTTCAGCAAAACTCTCAAATAGGCTATCTAGTAGTGAGGATTACAAGAGAACTTGACAAGGAGCCCTCACTATATTGCTATCCTATTTATATAAGTTACAGGTGGTCCATGCTATAACAATGTGTCTACCTCATGTCTACTCTGCAGTGACTGTGCAAGACTGTGCATCCTGCCCTAATGTCTATGTATCCTACATGTGGTAGCAATGTGGTGTACATACTCTCTAATGTCATAGTCTAGGCTCTTCTAGCCTCGTAGACCCTTCTAGACCTATAGACCCTTCTAGACTGTTCTAGGCCTATGACATCATATCACATGACTTCCAGGTCACGTGCACTTCCTCCATTGTGGACTAATAATAATACTAATGTCTATATCTGTCCTCTGTCCTAACCTTAACTCTAAAGTTTGTCTGTACTCTCGTCTATAACAAATAGCTAGCAGCTGCATATAATAACCAAAGACACACGGCAACAGGCAGGACACCTTTCAAACTTAATTTTGGAAGACATCCATGGAAGGATAACCTCATGATACAAACAGAGTTTCCAAAATTAGAAGAATTCCTTACAGGATTATAAAGGACTATAAAGTCAATGAAAGAAGCTCAGAAGAATATGAAGAAGCAGTTTGACAAGAAATGAAGGAATCCTCAAGGATTGAAGGTTGGAGACAATATATGGCTGGAGAATAAGAATATTCATTTGAATCAACTCTCAAAGAAGCTAAATCAAAAAAAGATACAAATCTTTTAAGATCTTAAAGGATATTGGTCTGGGGGCATTTCAACTGGAACTTCCAGAAGAATGGGCAATACACAACATGTTCAATGAAGATCTGCTAACAAGATATAACAAACTACAGTTTAAAGAACAGTACATGGAACCAACACCTCCACTGACAATTATTAATAAAGAAGAGGAATATAAAGTTGAAGAAGTATAGAAGCATAGAAAACAAGGCAGAGAAATACAATATCTGGTGTACTGGAAAGGTTATGGAGACAAGCATGACCAATAGATCATGGAATTAGGGTTGTCTCATACAAAAGAGATGATTGAAGACTATTGAACAAGATATTCAAGCCGAAACCTATAAAGAGGGGGGTAAAATCCCATTTCAACAATTTACAACACCACTTAATTTCAAAACAATGTCTTCACAGATAACCAACAACTACATGATAGCACTTACTTCTCCCAACCCCTATATTACTAGGAAATTGAACAATATGGATGAAGCCAAAGCATTCAAGGAGGAATGGGATGATTGGACCAGACTATATCACAAAATGTTGAAAGGATTGGAAACAATAATAGATATGCAGAAACAAGTATGGGATATAATGAAGATAGTGGAAGAAGCAAATACAACAATCACAGAAATAGAGAGAACAATTTTGAAGACAAGTATTAACAATTGAACCACAAATACAATGAATATCCTAGGAATATCAGAAGACCTATGATATCTAATTCAAAGTAATATAGAGGATCATGCATATCAAGTTCAATGCATACTGGCTAATAAATTAGATGCATATAGTAGATGAGAAAATCAATATATAGATGATAACATCAAGGAAATACAAGAGCTATACAAGGATAGAGAACAGACAAGGGATATAAACCAAGGACAAGTAGAAGATGAAGAGGTCATCCTAATCAAGCCATATGAGATATCTTTCTTGTCATCAACAACAAAATCAAGCTTTACAGAAGATGAAGTCGACAATCTGCTCAAGTACATGAAGTTTATTCATTCTCCTACACAAACAAGAATATTTTGACCACCTCCACATTATCAATCACTCAAATCCAGAGGCAAACAAAATCAAGAATTCTAGAAGAAAGTAGCAATAGCATTGGTTGAGAACAAACACGACACTGAAATGGTATGAAATGGTTATCCCATAACCATGTATCAAGAAGGATCCCCACATGAACTATATTTCATTGCTATTGACAATAGAGAACAAGTTATCATCAGTTCTAACAAGAAAACTGTAGCAACATATGTAGTAGGGGAGCTCGAGGTATTGATTTGATTTATGGGGACATGAATACTGAAAAGGGGGTATTGTTACAATCAATGCCTCCTGGATATAGCATGAACTAGGGCAAAGAGTAATAACTATATGATCAGCTGCACCAAAGTTGTCTCAGTCAGTGCCTCATGTAATAGGTGCTTTATCCTTGCTTAGTTCTCATTATTCTATGACTCATTTAACTTATGTACAATAGATGATTCCCTCATAGCCTTTACATATATATAGCATAGATACTACTCTGTATCCTTACACTTTACCACTTATACAATTCTCTTACTTCTTCTCAAGTCTTTGCCTAAAGTACAGTCTGAGCTCTAAGCTAAGGTCATAACAAGATGGATCAGATGTATTTGGATGGACATGTGATATATAGTGAGAATACTCTTTTTTAACTTAGTCTTCCACAATAAAGTTCTTTTAATTTCTCTATTTAACTTCTTTTAGTATCTTATCACTAAAACCTCTACTTGGTGCTATACTTTGAAACCCCCAAGTTTCTCCTTTCTAAAGTAAGACTAGTAGATACAATGTATTTTGCTAGTCTGATAATCAACTATTCAAGTTTAACTCAATCTCTAGTATTGCTTGGCAACACATTACTATTAGTACTTACTCTCTTTGGACTCTGCTCTATCTTCTGAAGTTGTAACCACATAGCAAATAGACAGTACAGCACATAAGCTGAAGCTAAGGTTGTCCTAAAAAGTCTGTACTACTGTATACTCTATATAAAGTTTCTATACTCAGTATATTTCCATGTTAACTTTGTAGACTTTTATCTTCTAATATGAATTGTACCTGGCATATGGTAGTGTTATTACTTCCATACATCTGTTTATAATCTATTCTCCACAGCAATGTTATTTGTTAGATGTAGTTCACACCTCATTATCTGAGATCTGATAAGGTATCTCAGAAGTCCAAATAAGTTAGTTATATATTATCTAAAAATGTGGAAGACAAAGTTAGAACAACCTTTGACTTTAGCTTATATACTGTGCCTCTACAATTCATACTAGTTGCATATTTTGGAAGTGGACTTACAAGCTTAGTGGGTTGGGACCACCAGAAGATAGTAAGGCATGTTATTACTAACACTAGAAAATAGTACTAGTTTTGGTTGATTTTCAGAATAAATATTAGATGTAATTCACATCTTAAAATGAAGTATCTCATAGTAATCATAAGAAAACTCAACAAGAAGTTCCTGATATATCCCTATACTGTATATACTACTAGTACAAGTCCTATCCTAAACTACATGTATTATCTATAAGTCCACTACACTATTATTACAGGATGAACATGTTGCAACCATGCCTTTGACATCATTGTTCCAGTTCCTTCTACTATGTTTTAGATCTATGACATCATATTATGTGATGCATCATGTAACCATGGTCACATATCTCTTTATTTTTCAAAAAGAAAAATCTAATAAATAAGAGGAAAATAAAATCAAAATAAAATATCAGAATTCAAGTGTACTATGACAATTTGCATTAGAAGAGGTTAGAGAGTGTGAATAAGAGAGAAAGCACTATTCATAAATTGGGACAAATAGCTAGAATAAAATATGATATTATTCTATAACTTATCCTCTATGGTAATGTTATCTTCTATTAAAACTCTATAAGTACTCAGTCTTTCATAGCAAAGTTCTTGTTATGATTGCTCCCTCATATTCACCACACAACTACAGTATAGACTATAAGATCAAGAGTTATTTCTTTATGATATAATGATTGGCTGTACCATAGTAATCTCAGTCAGTATCTTATGTAGTAAGCATTGTTTCCTTTTATCTTCCTCATGTTTTATAACTCATCTAATATACTATTACTATACATGATCCTTATTGTCAATAGGTATATATAGTTGTAGATACTATTCTGTATCTTTATGCTTTACCAATTGACTCTTTTCTTCACTCTTACTCAAGCCTTTGTCTAAGTTGCAACCTAAGCCAAGTTTAAGATTGTAACATTTGGTAAAGCATTACTAGACTCACCTTACAAAAGAAGAGTGTATATTAGTTAGGCCACTGGAATAATTGACGATTTGACTGTTGGAAGATATATAATACTTGTAGCATAGTATGCAAACAGCAAGATGGATCAATGTTGAGGATATGAGATAAAGGCATTATTAGAAAGACTAGAATCATTAAAGATTACAGAAGAAGCCTCAGAGAATACCACAGAGTATACAAACAAAATGTTAACAGCACCAGCACCAGTAAATATACAGAATAAGCAGGCAAGATTATCTAAAAGCATAGTTCTAGATCTAGGATAGTTTGACAGGAACAAGACAAAATTCAAAGACTGGTAGAGGGAAATCAGATTATTCCTTAAAAGTAACAGAGTTACTGGAACAAATAATAAGATCACTATGATTCTTGTCCATCTTAGAAAAGACATAGCTGGCATTTATACCCAGAAGAAGCTTGATGAGCTAGACAAAGAAACAAATATCCAGAATTAAAACAAATTTATATGAAAGATCAAAACTATGTTTAGTAACAAGAGTAAAGCAACAGATGGCATATGGAAGATAGAGACATTTAAATAAGAAAAGAAGCATATTGCAGACTTCATAATTTAATTTGAGGCATTAGCCATGAAAGCTGATACAGACAACTTATACACCATCTTCTTATTAAAGAAGAATGTATGAATGGATATTATCAGTACAATATTGGGTTACCTACCCATGGTAGCATCTAAAACACTAAAAGAGTGGAAGGTGATGATTACATTAGTTGGATAAGAATATAAGTCCACAGAAGAACAACAAGATTATAGGACAGTATTAGAAATGATATATGGAGAACAAGGAGCACCCATGGATATGAGGAATATGAAAGACAACTTCAAGAATAGGAAGCTTAAGTGCTTCAATTGCAATGTATACAGACACATAGCAAAAGACTGCAAGAAACCAAAGAAGAAATAAGATACTAGAAAGTGTGACAAATATAAAAAGATAAAATATATTGCCAAGAACTGTCAATCAGGACAGAAGATGAAGAATAGAAGTATATAAGAAGAAACAGACATAGAAGATAAAGACAAAGAACAAGGTTTTGGGGATGGTTCTGAGTAGACACAATATAAAGGACCAATGTAACTAAAGCTCATAATCAGTATGTTATTCCTTACTGACAGAACAATAAAGAGAGAGAGCTAAATATGCAAGCAAAGATCAAGACAAAGAATGGAAAAGAACTACAACTACAGATACTAGTAGATTCAGGGTATACCTACACCAGAATTGATCAACAATTGGTCAAAGAAGAATAGATCAAGACAAAACCAGCAGATGTATCATTTGAGATATTCAATGCAAACAGTATCAGGAATAGAGAAGTAACAAGATTTGTACCACTCAAGATCAAGATTAATATTCATAAGAAACAAATCGATGCAGTGGTAACAGAAATAAATAGCACTGACATGTTTTTAAAAGTTGGTTAAACATAATCTAGAAGTGAATTGGGAAAAAGGCACAATATGATTTATAAGATGCCCAAGATTATGTAAGGTAAGTCATCAAGAAATTATGTTTAAGACAAGAAAAGCACAGACAACAGACACACAAGACAGTGAACAACAGGAAATAGGCAAAGAACCAGATCCAACAAACCTAAAAGATCTTCCAGAGTATATTTGATCTTTGACATACTTATTCAATAAAAAGAAGTTTGAAAAACTACTAGGACAATGAGAATGGGACCATGAAATCAACTTAACAGAAGATGTACCTAAAGAACTGAATGTAAAAGCTTATGCAATAACAATCAAGGAAGAGGAATCTTTGAATCAATGGCTGGATGAATAGTTGAAAGCAGGATTAATCGTAGAATCCAAGAAGGATGATAATAAGGACATTTGAATGCTCAAAGATGAAATATGGATGAGATAACAAATAACAGCAGAAGTAACAATATGGAAAAACCAAGTAGTAAAAGAAACTATATTGCTAGAAGAAATACAAAGGAATGGTACCAAGGAACAAGAAGTAATAAAGGAACTTGAGAAGAAAGATGGTCAATCTTGGGAAAAAGATCAAATTGTCTATGTTGAAGGAAGGATATATATTTCAAACAATAGAAGAATATGAGAGCAAATATTATAAGAAAATCATAATCTAGTAGATGTAGGATACCTAGAACAACAATGAATGCTTGAGTTGATTAAAAGAAATTACTGGTAGCCAGAAATTAAAGAGGATATCAAGAAATATTAGCAGAACAAAATAACATATGAAAAAGACTGGAGAACTTCACCTGTTGGAAACACCAAAAGGACTATGACAAGAAATTAGTATTGATATTATTGGACCACTTCCAAGATCAAATAAAAAAGATGCTATTGTGGTTATAGTGGACTGATTTACAAAGATGATTTAACTTAAAGTAACAACAAGTATTTCATTACAAGAAATCACTAAAATATATTAAGACAAAATCTGGAAGATATATAGAGTACCATGAAAAATCCTTAGTGATAGGAAACCTCAATTTGCCTCATAATTTATAAAGGATTTAACAAAGACATTAGGAACTGAAAGAACATTATCTATGATATACCATCCTTAGACAGATGGCCAAACAGAACAGATAAATCAGGAAGTAGAAACATTACTACAACATTACATCAATTATGTTATAAGACGAGAGTATGGACAGACTTTGGCTAGGGTTAGGATTAGCTGGATATAGATAGATAGATAATTATTAGTCTACAATGAAGGAAGAGCACGTAACCTGGAAGTCATGTGACAGAGTCTAGAATAGTCTAAAAGGATTGGGAAGAGTCTAGAATGAGTTAGGATTAGGGATAATGTCAAGAGACAATGGTTCCTCATGGTGTACACATAGTGCACACATGGTGATAGAGATTAAAGAGTATGACATCAGGGCACATGGACATGGCATGGTGGCCTTGAGAAGAAGCATGGTGGATGAGTAATAGGACATGAAGTAGACATATTATTATAGCACGGACTACCTTGTATTTATATAAATAGAGGAGTAATGCAGCGAGGGCTCCTTGTGGAGTTCTTTTGTAATCTCTACTACTAGATAGCCTACTAAGAGCTTTGCTGAAGTCAGCATATCACAAGTACCATTCCAGTGAGTGGTTGCTACAACAAATTACCAACAAGACAATTGGACAGAGTAGCAGCTGTAGAATTCCAATATAATGATAAAAAACATATAGCTACAGGAAAAACCCCATTCAAACTCAACTTTGGAAGAAATCCATGAAAGGGAAATCTAACAGTACCAATGGAATTACTAAAGTTGGAGAAGTTTCTCATAAGATTACAAAGAAGCTAGGAAGAAGTAACAAAATCAATAGAAATAGCAAAAAAAGCTATAAAAAGACACATTAACAAGAAAAGATGAAACCTACAAGAACTAAAGGTAAGAGACAATGTATGGCTAGAAGCCAAGGATATCCATTTAAATAGACTCTCAAAGAAGCTTGACCAAAAAAGATACAGACCCTTTAGAATCTTGAAGGATATTGGTTAAGGAGCATTTCAGCTGGAACTTCTAGAAGGATGAATAATTCATAATGTGTTTAATAAAAACCTACTGACACAATACAAAGAACCACAATTCAAGGGTCAATATATGGAACTAGCACTACCACCAGACATTATCAATGTTGTGGCAACTACTTATCACAAAGACAAATGATCACACAAGTGGTAAATCTCTTAGTGGGATATCAAGTGGGGAATTCACAAGAGAACTCGACAAGGAGCCTCTTCTTAATTAAGGTCCTATTTATACAAATGG
>Ga0157364_1003327_pt1 | contig 15536 bp, 3 predicted proteins | sample AttsexASBM2_FD_111476 | JGI IMG/M metagenome (GOLD analysis project Ga0157364, IMG submission 111476) | Fungus gardens microbial communities from leaf cutter ant in Ribeirão Preto, State of São Paulo, Brazil - Atta sexdens ASBM2 | ecosystem: Host-associated > Fungi > Mycelium > Unclassified ...
AAAAAAAATTTTTTTTTCGTTTTCATAACGTATTGTATTATATTTCGAGATCTAGCAACGCAAAGTGTTTTACATAAAAAATTTTTTTATTTAAATTAAATTTTTTTTATTTTATACTTCTTTAATTTTTTGTTCAATTCTTTGTGATAACACTTGGATAAAATCACATAATTTTGTGAATACAATGTTTTGAAAGAGAATTAAAGAACTACGTTGAATGAAAGAAAAAGTGTGGAATTTAATTTGACGCCAGCTGTTGATATCAAATCTTATATACAAATAATACATAACATTAAAGTTAAGTAAATAATAAAAATAGTAACTATGGATGTTATTAAATCCGGTTAAGAGTGTCTTGTATCGGATGTAAACGTTGAATTGATGGTTGGCGAGTCGGAAGCGATCTAAAGCAGTCAGTAAGATGGGATTGGTCGAAATGGATGAGTCGGTAAGAGTTTAAGGAGATCTTAAGAGAGAAGGATCTTAAAGCTCAAATTCCGACGAGATCATCAGAAGTCGCTGTTTTACAGCACATCGACATATCTTTATAGGATGGAGCATTTCAATCGCCCCAGGCGAATATCTGAGAAATTAAAAGAGATACAAGAAAAAACTTTACATGAAAGATATAGGTTTTCTTAGAAGAAATAAGGTAAAAAAATAATGAATTCTGGATAGAGGGCATCAAGGTCAAGTCAACATAAATTTTTTAAATGGAATCCCCATTTTTCATTGTGTATTCTTGTAGATCACCTCAAGAATTTTCCAAAATACTATAATATTTTTTCATTAACATTTACATTTCGAGTTATAAGGCTTGAAAGTTACAGTATCGCCGGCATTAGTATTACGCAAGGTATCCGACCGACGACTAAAACCTCTTGAATGTTGTTCAGGATTATGTCCTGGATAACATTTGTTACGATCAAGGTTATTGGAAATTGTTTTTCTTATTTCAATTTTTGCACTGAAAATTCGTTTTCATTCATTTGTAAACTACAAGAAAATGCAATGAAAAATGAGAGGTTCCATTAAAAAAATTCATTGACCTTGACCTGATCTGGCTAGTGTCCCCTATTCAAAATCCGTTATTTCTACCTTCTTTTCTCTCAAGAAAACCTACAACTTTCATATAAAATTTTTTCTTGTATCTCTCTTTCTGAGATATTCGCCTGGGGCGATTAAAATGTCCTATTCTGTGTATACTACCACAACAATATCTCACGCAACTGTGATACACGCAGTCGCACATTCGTGTCAATTTCCGTATAATAAATTCATCGCGAATAAAGTGTCTAAGTCTAATTCCAAGAATTCGACGTTATTTGTTCATATGAACTACATGTCTGTGGACAATTTTATAAGTATAGATTGCAAAGTTTTTATATCAAATATATATTGTTACGATATTGATTGCTCTAACATTATACTAGATTAAGAAATGGTAAAGGTCTCGATTTCAAAATTTATTGTCGTGCTCAGCATAGATTCCATTTCACAGCACGTATTAATGCGTATACTTTAATCCTGGAAAAGGAAATTTTCAAATCAGTAAGAAAGCCTAGGAAAAAAATAATCGTTATATAAAAAATATTTATTTGCTCGGTAATACAGACGACTTTAGGATCCTCTTAATAGCATCTCGCCAACAACCAAATTCTAATAGTAAATTCGGTCACTTACATTATGCTAGAGCTGAACACTAAAAGCTGCTATACATGAAATTAGCAAAGTTAAATGTAAAAGTATATAAATATTTTAAACGATTAACTATCTACTAATGATATTTGTCATGTTATTTAACAAAATATATATTCCAAAGAGCATAAAGTCATCTAAAAAATGATTAAACTATTAAGATATCTTTTAGTGAAAGAATATAGTCGATGATAAGATGATTAAAAGACGATAGATGACGTATTGCTAGTCATTTTTATAGATAGTCTTTTACCCTATTCCGTGTGGTTTTTTAAATTCGAGAATTTTAACTCACTGCGTCTCTCTGATGACGGTGCCGCATACAGCTCAACGACATTTCGTTTACATACGAGCATTCTGCTATGTATCGGATTACGAATTGACGATAATGATTAACGATTGCCCAGTTTTACTTCAACCAATCACGAAGTAGCGAGTCCATCGTAATTAGCTGAAATAGAATCGTCGTAATTGTTAACCCGTAATTTGATACTCTTCTTCGCGTGCCAAACACTTCTTTTACACTCCGTTAATTTTTTTTTAATGTTTAATTGCTACTTTATTAATTTTTGCTTTACGTTCTATTAAAAAAAAATTTAGCCTTAGAAGTGCACGAAATGTATTAGAATGTTCTGTATACTCTTTGCGAAGCGTTTAGGAAACGTAGACGAAGTATCAATGTGTAATGTTTAAGAAGTGTGTATCGGCACTCTTCATGCATTCTTTGCGAAGAGTTTGTGAAGCGTTTGGGAAATATTAAAAAAAAATATATTTAAGAACATGTGGGGAATGTAACAGATGTATTTCATGCACATTTGGGGAGAGTTCGGGGAATGTATATGAATATTCAAAATCACAAAGAGTAACTGGAAAGTCAATGAAGTGTTTAAGAAGCGTTAAAATTCACATTTGACGCTTCGAAAAGCTTTAATCGTTCGTCTATAATGGACAATAGCAATAATGGCTGTAAGACATGTCGGGAGTAAGGTGGTTTTCCAATATAATAGGACGTAAAGTAAATCCATAAATGAATGGTTGAAATCCATTTCTTACGTTCTACTCTCTTGTTGCTTACGAATTTATTCTATGTCCTATTAGGGATTGCTGTATACAAAATTCTGTAACAATGCGAAGGTGTAAATTTAAGCTGATTAACCAATCAGGATACTGCTTCAGATTACGTAATCTAATGTGTGGTCTATAATAGCAGTATCAGTAATGGATGAGGCTGTAAAAGTAAGAGATTGACCAATAACAATCGATTATTCTTCTCACATTCAACTGTGATTGGTCAATTTATTACTCTTACAATCTCAACCACTACTGCTATTGTAGATCACGTAAAACGGAAATGAAAATAACAGTTAACTTATCCATAATCTCACAATAAGATGAATTTCCGGTTGAAATTCACCTTATGGATAAATTTATTATTATTTCTATTTTCGTTAGAGTAAGTAGATCTAAAGCATCCTGATTAGCTCATCGGCTTAAGTTCATGTCTTAAAGTTACTGTTACAGAAATTTTGTTTGCGGCAACCCTTATACCGGAAAATTAGCTTACTCCCGATGTGTCTTACGGCCTTACCACTACTGCTACTGCCCATTGTAGACAGCTTTAAGGAGCGTTTATATTGGCTGTAACCGTATGCCATAATCTGTAAAAACTGACTAATCATCTTCGAGTATTCCCTTCTTATTGTCGAATAAGAAGGGAATACTTGTCTGTGATTAGTCAATTCTTATAGACCAATATAATAATGCTCTTTTCAGACTCTTATGTCTTTAGGCTAGAAGTAGCAAGCATCAAGCAGCGGAGCGGCAACCAATCAACGAGGCGTAATTACAGTGGCATAAAAGATATCACCTTGCTAGTTGGTTGCTGCTCTGCTGCTTGGCGCTTGCTGCGTCTAATTGGAACTAGGTATGAATCACGTCGTTAATCGTGCATGAATTGTAAACAATAATGTAGAAAAGTAGTTACTTCTCAGTTTGTAAAAATTTCTGAGAAACAAAGTCGATTACTGTGGATGTACATTGCACATACACTTGTGAAATTTTTAACAATAAATTTTTACTGTAATACAAATTGGACTATATTTTATTTATTTTTTATATATTTAAATCTCATCCGAATTTCGAGAAAACGTGATATCGATTGTGCCTTAAAAGGCACAAAATAGTATTAAAGGATTAACAATAACTAGCCAATAAATATTTATTGTCTCGCGTTCATTCCAACGAACCGAATGTTGATACAGGGCTTGAATGATGAATATCCTGTTCGCCGATCCTTGTGCAATTAAATGTATTTTTCTCATGTAATAAAGAAATTTCGACAATTTATTGCATAGCATAAAAACCAGTATTTGATGATTTTGTTATTAACAGCGAACGTGTAGCATTACAGTAGCAATAAACAATAAACAGTTCGGCATAGCGTTTAAGTCATGAATTATAATTACGACGAAAAAAAAAGTGATTTTCATCCTATGATAACTTACTTAAATATTATATGTATAACTTATGTATTATCTTGAAAGGACATATTTCAATCCCATTTTTCCATCCGTATAAAAATTCATACGTGATCAATGTTAAAAAGAAAGAACATAAGAAACATTCACTCGCGAAAATCTTTTATTTAATAATATTTCTTTTTCTTTCCTGATGCGAGAACGAATTTCTTTTGGCTAAGTGCAATGCAGATTATCGTGATTCATCGAAAATTCCGACATACAGAGCATGGTTCCGTTCATCCTAATGTTGTCGCGTCTGGTGAGTGTGATCCATGCGCATACGATCCACGTACCTAGATTCCGAATCGATCGTTCAATGTGCACCACTCGCGTGGACAACAGCGTGGCCTACAGCGTGGTCATACGACCGCGATCGTGCCTAGTACAGTAGAACAGTCCTTGATTCTGGCTTTCGACACCCGCTTTTGCTCTGTTCCTCCGCGCTTCTTCGGCGCTTTTTCCCGGTGCGTCTTCAACCGGTTTTTACAACGAGAAAAATGGATGGACACACACAAGTGTTTACGTTACAATTCACGCCGAAAACAATGCGCGATCATAAACGCGAGCGAGAGCAACGCCGTCGACGAACTGAATTGTCGGTCGGTACTGTCCAGACAAGCTTCCCTTGGGAAACGACGTCCATCTCTCACTTGCTCGTTCGCTTACTCGTACGTTTGCCGCGCCGACTGGAGGAATGAAGAGAGATGAAAGAAAGAAGGAGCGGGAATTGAATTTCTGTGACTGGCCGGCCAATCGCGTGAGTCAATCCGGGTCGCCCTGCAGCGAGTTTATTCGCTCGCGCGTCAGCGTCGTCGTTTTTTCGTCAATGTCTCTTCTTATCAGTTTTTTCCCCTATAATATATTTTTTTACTTTGTGAAGGGTATAGCTGGATATGTGTATAAAAACTCCTACATCACATTAAATTTGCTACACGTTGACTGTCAGGTCTCACTGAAAGAAAAATTTTTATCAAGTTTCAACTCTCTATTAGTACGATCAACGTGATGCTGCAAACGCTTTGAAGCATTTTTTAATTGGTCAGTTAGTAAAATTTTTTCTTCTAATTAGTCTATCAAACGCTTCAAAGCATTTATAGCAAGACTCTGACCACAGCCTATATCGTATCATTTCAATAGAGGCAATCAAAAACATATTTTTTCACTATAACATTTTTTTCTTTTTCTAATCTATGAAAAATTATGAAAAAAATCAGTGATGTTCAATTAAGAATCAATGATTAAAAATACAAATTCGGATTCTAAAAAATGAAGTTTAAAATTGCTAATGTCACATATACTAAAGACTCTTATACTAAACCACTAGTATACTAAAAATACTTGTACTAAAGACGATCGGTCTTATGTACGGAAGTTCGTGTGATTGTTAACATTATGGGACTTCTACATTAGTCATAAATCAGAAGTCAGAAACTAAAAAAATTGATCAATCAGTCGTCAATTTTTAGCTTCTGATTTTTGACTTATGACTAATGGCTTATTGTAGAAGTTTTAAGTGATTATAAGAACTACACCAACGAGATATTATACATTATTAAAGGCTGGCCAATCCTGGGAAAATCTTCTTGATTATCAATGAATTTGGAGAGTCCGGGAATAATTGAAGAACAATGACATTATCGACAATTGATATAAAGGATATAGCAGGATAAGAAGGGGATTTCGAGTCTCGCACGTAATCCATCGCCATAGGGAGCAAAATGAACAACCAGATGAAAATATTTTATGTACAAAGTTTTATCCTAAAAGAGCCACATCATTTCGAGAAATATTTTTTCTCCGCTAAATATAAACGGATCTTAAAAACAAATTGTGAATATAAAGAGAGTCAGAAAGATTAGAGTAAAATTTTTTTGTCATTCTTAGCTCAAAATTCTGTTTTTAAAAATTCAAGAATTTTTTAAATTGCATGATTTGAATATTTGATCTTCTAAAACAATTCAGCAGCCAAATCTTATCATAAATTATATATTATATATAATTTTCAGATTTGGTGTAACATGTCGAAAATAAATTTAAATCATAAAGGAGATCTTAACAAGAATAAATTTGTATAACATTTTAAAGTAATTTTTAAGTAATTTTCCTTTTATTTAGTTATTATTTTTATTATTTTAGTTATTATTTTAGTTAAATTAGTCAAATAAATTAGTTATTTTAGTCAAATAAAATAATTTGAGAACAAGCAAAAAAAGTTAATTTTACGCAAGTAAAAAATAATATTTACCACAACGTTGCTCCATCGATGCCCGATGTCTCTCCCAGATCTTCTCCTCTTCTCAGAATCAGGTTGACATCCTTTTGTACAGAGGACACTCGAGTAAAACACTCACGAATAAAACTCTACTACTCGTGCGCGGACTAATTATAATTAATTATAATTAGAATTCTATTGAATGGATTTTATGAAATGTCCATTAGACCAATAACTTTAACGGCACTCTCGAAGCAAACGCGCGACGCGACGAACTGATTTGCACTTTCAATTAGCTTCCCTGTCGTTGAATTTTTACTGGAAGAGAAAATGATTTTGGATACTCAAGTATCTAAAAATTTATCTAGATATATATATATTCAGATACATCCGAAAATTTATAGATACTTGATAGAGGAAAATCGTTCTTTTCGTGTATATCCTCCGAGTACTTCGACTCTCCTATTACATCAAGGTCGTATTCGTGAAAGGGAAGATATCATCTGAAAAATGTAATATACATATATGTAATATACATATACTATATCCAGATAGCCAAGTAGCCAGATAGTCTATAGAAAGCAGATTTTTTAAATGTACTACACCAACAAAATAACCAACAGAATTAGATGTATATAATACTGTTGACAGACTAAAAAAAAGTAATAGAATCTGCAAGCGTCAGATAATGTCGGAAGGATCTGCTCAGTTTCTGCCAACAATGCCTTCACATTATACAAATGATGTTAATAGAACACAAGCATAATGCGGACGCAATTGATGGCAGGCTGTCATCATTTTCTGCTCAAACCTGCTGACAATCTGTTAGAAGATTACAGACATTTTGCTATCTGGATTATCTATATTACTATATAATTATCAGTTAACTTTTAGAAATGAATTTCAAATACAATTGCAATTTGTCACCATTGCGAAATAAATTTCAGAGCAGATAAAAGGGCTGAATTTTTTGTTTATAGACGATGTCTGTAAGATAGTTTTGGAATTTACTTACACATTTCGATCGATTTTCAACTTGGTTTCTGTCCCTCTCTGTATCTGTCTCTCTTTCGCTTTAAAACGAGACAGAGAAAGTTTTAAGTCTTGCTTAAAGTTAAAGAAACGTGAGTGCAACCCTAAATAAGAAATAAGTCAAAAAAAGTTTTTTTTAAAATAAATACTGAATCACTGATTCACTTTTTTAATTTAAAATACATATTTTAAATAAAATTGTTAATACGATTAAATAAAATTTTTCATACGATCGATCCCTGACTGATACGACTTATTTCAAATAAGGATATAAAATAAGTTCCGAAAAAATTTATTTAACCTTAGTTATACACTGGGATCTCAAAAACCCGGAAAACTTCAGTACAATTTGTTAAATCGAAATTTTTTCGTATTGTTGAATTTTTCTTTTTCTTTGAACCTATATATCTCAAAGCTCCTTAATTCTATCTACTTTATACATCATGGACTTATTTTAATCAATTTTCCATCGATTGAAAAAAAATTAATTGAAAAATGTTCATTTTTTCGGAAGTTATAATAACAAATATAGAAAGTAATAACAAATATAGAAGTCTCAAAGATTCGAATATGTGTATATCAAGGGTAAAAAAAGTGCATGTAGCTATAGGATTAAAATATAATTAAAAAATAGGTTAGAAGAAGTTTAAAATAATAAATTTTAAATAGTTTCATTTTTTTCATTAAAAAAAATATATACATTTTTTAAATATCTTTCTTTTTTAAATACAACCGAGCTCTACATATTATTAGTATATTGATAATTTAACTTTATATTGTGTGAAATAATATTATGTGAAACAAAGTAAAATCCAATTAATGTTTCGTCGCGGAAATAATTAATGAAATAATTTTTTATATTGATTTTCTCAGAACTCAGCAGTTTAGTTTTTACGAGGCGAGTCATTTAATGTGTAATTATACCGCAATATATTGTGATATGTACACCGAAGAACATTTTTTTTTTTTATTTTATAATTTCAAATATTTTGTATCAATTACTTAATTACTAATGTGCTAACAAAAGGCAAGAAATAAGCCGTAAATTAACCAATCACAGTCGATTATTTTTATCATATTTAACTGTGATTGTCATTTTTTTTACGACTTATGCCTTACAGCTCTAACCCCGGATCTACAATAAATTTTTAAGCTTTAAGCTAAAAAGATTCACAACCTTAATTACTTTCACTTATTCTAAAATTTATTATTTTAAATAACTTCTTCTGATCTATTTTCATCTCGCATTCGACTGTAATTGGTCAATTTCTTATGGCTTAAGGCTTAAAACACCTGTTGTAGATCCGGGGTACGGGCTGCCGCAGACAAAATTTCTGTAAAAGTTTAAACACAATAAGCATAGGCAATAGGCAATATGGAACAGGGAATAACAAGTTGTCCAATCAGAGCTCTGGGATATAATATCGAATTTACATACCAGAGATCTGATTGGACGGCTTGTTATTCCCTGTTGCCTATGCCTATTGCCTGTGCCTATTGTATTTAAACCTTAACAGTAACCTGAAGATGTGAACTTAAGCTGATTAGCTAATCAGAATATTGCTTTAAATCTATGCACTTTAACGGAAATAGAAATAGCAGTAAACTTATCCATAAGGTGAGTTTCAACCGATTGAAATTCACCTTATTGCGAGAATAATCGATAAGTTTACTATTATTTCCATTTCCATTAGATTACGTAATCTAAAGCAGTATCCTGATTGGTTCATCGGCTTAAATTACATCTTACGCATACTTTATGGAATTTTGTGTGCAGCCCTAAAGTCTGTTATGTCTGTTCTACAATAGGGTCTCAAGTTATAAACCGTAAAAAGTTGGCCAATCACAGTTAAGTGCAAGAAGAATAATCAATCATAATTGAGAAAGAAATTAATCAATTTCTTACGGCCTACCGCTTACGGCTCTATTGTAAAACATACTTTACACAATAGGGTCGTAAGGCACAAGAAATTAACTAGTCAAAGTCGATTATTTTTCTCATATTCGATTGTGATTGGTCAATTTCTTACGGCTTATTGCTTGCAGCCCTATTATATGCCCTATTATATGTAAATCTAAACCAGACTTAAACGCTTCCTATATATTAGGTTTGTTCACGTTGCATGCTTCAATGTGCTCCTATTATAGCTTTTACTCACTTCAACGAGCGCATTATGCATCCGGCACATTAGCGCGATGTTCGTCGCGCGCGACATGCGATATTCAATGAGTGTATAGCTTTACCGATGTTTTCGTTCTAAAGATATACTCTCATTGGACACCAACATCGCGTTGGTGTACTGGAGCCATTAGAAATAGGTTTGTACGCATCGTATACTTTAATATGTTTCAACATGCTTCTGCTATATAATTCCTACTCACTCTAATGAGTGCATTGGAGTGAGTAGAAGTTATGATAGGAACATATTGGAGCATGTTGAAGCTTATTGGAGTGCGACGCGAACAAACCTCTTGAAGACTACGGTCCACTTGATGCTACAAATGCTTCGAAACATTTTTTGATTGATCAATTAATAAAATTCTTTCTTCTGATCGATGTATTTTTTTATTGTCAGTTAATAAAATTATTTCTTCCGGTCAATCAAGTGCTTCGAAGTATTTGTAGTGCCAAATGGACTACATCCGTAATTAGATAGGTATAAAAATTACATAAGTCAGCAAATTTACTAAAATATTATAATTTAATTAATTAACACTTAGTGTGCTATCCACTTGACGCTACAAATGCTTCGAAACTTTTGATTGACCGATCGGGAGAAATAATTTTATTAACTAACAATAAAAACATGCATCGAAGCATTTGTAGCATTAAGTGGATCATAGCCTTAGTGAATTTGCTGAACAATTTGTTTTATAATTTCGTTTTACTTCGCCTATGTTCCAAATTTACTGGCAGTGCCGAAAATCTATCGTTTATGTCATGTGCCTTTAAGGCTATGTTTCAAATTCACTGTTAGTGTTGAAAATGTATAATACATCTAACGTAAACTGTAGATTTTGGAACCCAGCCAATATCAACTCCCATGCGAGATATCGATCATGTAACTTTTTCCCTAGAGTGATAATATGAAAAGTGAACATTTTTGTATATATGTTTAATCAAACATTATACATAAAAATTTTCATTTTTCACGTTCATTTTTCTGTTCTAGAGAAAAAGTTATATGATCAATATCTCAAGAGAAACATAAAAGAGAATTGAGCCTTTTTATTTCCATCAGGAGCAAATTCTAAATTTATATTATTAATTATTAGATATAAAATAAAACTTGAAATATGATTTCTATGTATATTTTGTGCAAAAGTAAAGGGCTCGCATAATAAAAGGAACAGAGAACAGAGAACAGAAAATAAGAATTTCAATCTATCAGAAATCATATATTGTGAAATATACAATTTCTAATAGGTTGAAATTCTTATTTTTTATTCTCTGTTCCTTTTATTGTGCGAAGCCCATAAGGCCAGAATCAAACTACGTATTGAAGAATGAGATTGAAGATTAAAAGACTGAAGTTTGACCAATCAGAACAAAAGGAGTCAAATTCTTTATTCTCATTGGTGAAATTTCAATCTTTAATCTTTAATCTCAATTTTCAATGCATAGTCTGATTCCGGGTTTACACTCTGAACACAGATGTATCAACTTAATACCTCTTCATTACATGATTCATTACTACCCCCGTAGTCACTCTGTTTTTTTCTAGGTCTACCGAGATGATTTTGATGCTAATGCTCCGTCCAATACTACCCTGCATTCGTTTACGCAGCGGTTAGCGCAGAAATATTATTTTATCCTTGTTGTTCATCGAGCGTTAAACAAGGATTAAATGATACTCTCTGCACTGTAATAACCTCTGCGTAAGTCCGAATTTACAATAGTATTTCAAGTTTTAAGCTGTAAGAAATTGACCAACTACAATCGAATGCGAGGAGAATAAATAATTGTGATTCGTCCATTCCTTACGACTTAAGGCTTAAAAATCTATTGTAGATTTCTTTCTCTCCAAGGTAAACGAATGCACCCTATATGTCGATGGTTGGGTCTTGGGGCGCGGGCATGCGCGTTCGGTGGCGCCGTTGGCGGTGCAACGACGTACTTGTACTTTAGTGACAGGCAAGATGGCCGAGCGGTGGTAATGGGTTGTGGTATGCATCGCTGGTGGATTTGCAATCACGGCGCAGCACGGATGGCCTAGCAATGGCCGAGTATAACATCGATATCGGCAAGCTGCCGGAGGACGTACGGGAGAAGCTCGCCGAGTTAGACCTCGAGCTGTCCGAAGGTGAGTGACCGTTTCTTTCGACTTCGGCTGGGCAATGCAGTGCCAATCATCCGTCGCCTCTTGCGACGAACTTCGTTCTCTTCATCTCGTTCTCTCTCTTTCTTACTCGCACTCGCTGTTTCTATGTTTATCTCGCTCTTTTTAACTCACCCTGTTACACCGATAGAATCCCCTAGAAGCCCCCGTTGATAAAATCGATAACATCTTACGGTCGTTGTTTCCGTTCCTTGTGGCAAGAAGTCCGAAATTCTTGCTGCTTTTTTAATTCGTAACATCGTTCTTTTCATAAATCGGATAACGGACCAAGTATTATTTAAATCTTTTTAAAAAATGATAAAAAAAGCTCTCTGTGCGTGCGCGCGCGCGCGTCTCTCTCTCTCTCTCTGTGTGTGTGTGCGTGTGCGTGCGTGCGTGCGCGCGCGCGCGCGCGCGTGTGTGTGGTGTGCCCCTTTAAGAAAAATTATAACAAAGTATACGAAATATTTAAATTGTATCATTTACAAATTTATTTTTAATATTTTCTCATTTTGTACCGTTTTCTCTTTAAATTCTTTGAGATTAAATGTTATATTCCTTTCATTATGTATACATGTACATTTGAGTTGGAAGATATTTCGGTGAGAAGACAATGATACATGCTACTTTTATTTTTTTTTATTAAATAAAAATACGTACCACTTAGATAATATGAAGATTTAAATAGCAGCACAAATAGTATCTCTTAGATTATAAGTGTTGTAAAAAAATTAAAGATACTACTATTTAAGTTTTATTTAAAGCAATAAAAATACTGTGTCCTTGAGTTCTGTTTGCAGTTAAATTTTATATTATTTCTTTAAGAATTAAAGAATATATCACTTAAAATAGAGAGGAAAGATCTTGAATGAATATACAAAGTATCACACTTGAGCTTTATTTATTAAAAGTAATATAACAATTATTTGTTTTAAGGGGAAAATATATTCTCTTTGTAATTGATGCAATTTAAATATTTCTTATATTTTTTACAATTTTTTCTTAGAGGAGCACATACATATACGTAACTCCTTTTTTATCTTTTTTTTTAAAAAGGCATTTTATTTAAATATTGTACACTTTGTAGTATTAAGTATAAGTATGTGTATCTTTCATGATAAAAGACAATATTTCAATTAAGCATGATAGTAAACAATTAATATTATACAGATAATATTGTATGTAAATTAAAAAAATATCACCTTTGTATTTCATAATTATAACAGACAAAAATCACAACGACAGTCTTTTTTATTATGTAAAATTTGTTATTTACTTTACTATAAATCATTGTTAAATGAGAAACATATTTTGATACAACATAGGAAATAATTAGGGGATACAAAATAAGTTAATTTGAAACGATAGAAAGCAATTAAGAAATATAAAACTGGTTTACGCTGTTTCCATTTTGTCATTTATTATGAATATTTAAAAATGGGCAACTTTTTCAATTTATTAATTAATAAATCGTATTATGCACAAATGTAACTCTTATAAAAATAGGGCATAATAGGATGATTTATCAATCGATGAATTAAAAACTTGTAAATCTCTTAAATTATTATTGCATTACTGAAAGTACTTTTATATAAAAATATTGCATTTATATTTGATTAATAATAGATAGATATTGCTAAATATATATTATTTATTATCAACTTCTCCTGAAAAAGAGATGTGTCACTAAAATCTTAGAACAATTTTTATTCCTATGCTATTTTTATAAGAGTTATTTAAAAAAAAGTTATTTAAAATTTTTTTTTACTATCAGCTCTTAAACATGTTAGCAGTATTCATAGTTGGTTCTTATTTAAAATCGTCTTAAATAATATCCTAATATACTAATACGGTTTTCTGATTGGTTTGTGACACTTCAAGACAGAACTTAAGACGATCTTGAATATAAGAACTGTCTATAAATACCGGCCAATTGTTCTAAAAAAAAAAAGTTAAATAAATTTGTGAATAGCAAATAACGAGATGGCTCCTTTTGTCTACAATAAAGTTTGCCTACATCGCTTTTGCCGACAGTTCGTTTGCACACAAAAATTATTACTTACAACTCAATTGCCTACATGCACTTTTATAAGTAAAAATTTCAAACGAAGTCACATTTACCTACATTAATTATTGCCTACAGCTCAGTTGCCTACAAGCTGTTTTGCACAAATATAAAATGAAGGTTAAGTAAGAAAATATGTATTGTTGAAGCAGAGAATTTATTTTAAAACAGAGAATTGATGTTTTTAAAACAGAAAATTTATATTTTAAAACAATTTGTGTTTTTATAGCAGAGAATAATACATGTAGACAATAATATACTGAGGCAATCGAACTGTAAGCAATAATTTTTGTGCGCAAACGAATTGTTGGCAAAAGTGATGCAGGCAAACGATGCTGTAGGCAATCGATTTATAGACAATCGATTTATAGGCAAACGGGATCCTCTCGCAAATAACGGATGAGAAATAAAATTTTGCTTGCTAATGATTGATGAGTTCTTCGAATAACGATTTATCTATCGCAAATATATATTTTATTGATGAATACAATTTTATTTTTCTTACCTTTTCATTTAGCCGCCTCCAATTTGCCTTATATAGTGTTTTTTTATTTAGTATGTAATTATTCAGAATATAAAATCATGTAGAAAAGGAACCTATGTACTGAATGAATGTGCTGAATTATTGAAGATATGGTGAATCATTATTTTTCAGGAAAAATCAGAATTTCTCTAAATTTTCATATAAGCCATAAATTGATTGAACACCAGTTTTGGTCATTTTTAATTATAATCTTAATTTCCTTTTCATGATCTTTCACGATGAAAAGAAAAAATTTATTTTTTTATTGAATATAAAGTATTCTCCATATAAATTTTATATCAAATAATGGATAAGTACAATAAAACAGATATTTTATTTTTTCAGTTAAATTTTGTTTTATTTTGTTTTCAAACCAAATTTTAATTTTTCGATCTCCATACAAGCATTTTGAAGGAATATAAAAAATGCAATATGATTGAAGAAAGTGTTCAATCATTGTGAAAACTTCAAAAAAAGAAGTTACTAGAATTTTTCTAAATCTTTATGTCCAATGAATTCCTTGCAATAATGCATCAACTATTATGTATGTATATAATTGCTCATTGATAATATAATATGTAGTTTTATTTTTTTAGGTTAAACTATCTTACACAATAATATAAAATAATTTTAGCCATTTAATAAATATATTATTCAGGAATCATAATCCTCTTCAAAGAAAAGATGATTAAAACAAGAATGAATTTTTAGTGCAAAAATGAAAATAGGAGGAATAATCTTCAATGATTTTGATCATGATAAATTATATCTAGGACAGGATCCTGACTAACATTCAAGAGGTCAGATCCATCTTGAGTAATGCTAATGCCGGTGGTATTAACTTTCAAATATCATAATTTGAAAAGTACTCAAAAAGTAACTTTATTATAGTGTTTTGGAAACCTCTCGATATCGGCAATTAGATTCTAGAATCAAAAGTAAGATGTTTTAAAAAACGGCGTGACCTTGACCTAGTTTTAACGACTCAAAAGTCAAACTGATAAAATCGGTAAATAGATCTTTTTGAACCCTACAACTTTTGTCTAAACAATTTTTCTCAATAATGTGTTTCCGAGATAAAAATTTGTAACGCTTTGTTTTGAACACCCGGATGTACACACACACACACACACACACACACACACACACACACACACACACACACACA
>Ga0157364_1003328_pt1 | contig 15535 bp, 17 predicted proteins | sample AttsexASBM2_FD_111476 | JGI IMG/M metagenome (GOLD analysis project Ga0157364, IMG submission 111476) | Fungus gardens microbial communities from leaf cutter ant in Ribeirão Preto, State of São Paulo, Brazil - Atta sexdens ASBM2 | ecosystem: Host-associated > Fungi > Mycelium > Unclassified ...
CTAAAGATTCTATAAACATTATTATTTTTAATTCCATCTAAAATTAACATAATACAGCTTATCCGAAATGCTCAAAAGGGAGCTAATAGCTCCCTTTTCGTGTAACTTACCATTATGTTAAGTAAGATAAGGCTTTTGAAACCGAAATTGAGATTTTACCTTTCTTACTTAAATAATATCCAACTTATAGAAGTTGATAGCTACATATGAAAATACTAACTATTAACTAGACTTAATAGTCACATGCTATATCTATACCTAAAATATAAAAATGAGTATTTCTGATAAAATCTATCTTCTAACTATTATTTATATTAAAAAGCAGGCACATGACACTTGCTAAAAAGATTTACGTGTTTATTTAACGTAAATCAGAACTAATATTTCATTAGATATATTCAAATTTAACAAATCCCTATAGTTTAAAATCATAGGGATTTGTTTGGCGCCCACCCTCTATAGTTTTTATTATTTAAGGCAAATAAATAATATTTTTTTCAAAAAAATATATGTAACTAAAAAGTTACAACGTAATTTTGATACATTTTAAATATATTTAATTACACTAATTTAACTAAAATCCTATATTTAACTTTAGTAATTTTATACATAATTAATATTAGAATTATCTCACTCTCTGATTCTATTTTATGCTCATTCAAATAATAATTGAATGAGCATTTTTATTTAATAAGAGTAATAAAAAAAAAGAGCAACTTGGGGATAGTTAGCTCTTATAAAAAACTAGTATTTCTACTAATTTAAGTATTTATAATAAATTATAATATTTATTTTTAAAATTACATTTTGTAAATATAAGTTCTTATACTGTAAAGATTTTTTTAAATAAAAAGTCCAGTAAGTATCTCCCAATACTTACTGGACTTAGAAGACTATTCCGTTAGATAAATATCTAACCCCCATAGGAAAGCCCTCATGATATTTATTTTACATAAATATCTTGATGATACCAAACTAAAATATTTAATAGATAAATATAATATAGGTGATTTATAGAGTTTAAATATTGATTTTTAAAATAAAAATGATTATATATAACACATACTTAATTATTTATTTTTATTGAATTATATATTAATTAGAAGTATTTATTAAGGTAATAAATACTTCAATTTTATTATTACTAGTGTTTATTTTTTAACATCTGCATTAATGATTTTCCAATTAATATTCGTAGGAAGATGCATATCTATCATGGTCGCTTGCAGTGGTTTAGCAGCATTTTTACCATTAAAAATAATATTTGAGCTACCTTTTACTGTAATATCATTATAAGTAATATGGTGCCAATTTGCTTTTGTAGAACCTGATTTATTTTCATAAACTGTATCCATCATAATCGCATTTTTAACATTAGACATAGTGACATGATTATAGTTTACAGCTGCTACTTCTCCTGAAGCAGACTTATCACTTTTAATTCGTAAGCCGTTATCTGTTCCACTCATGGTTAGACCATCAACATCAATGTTATAAATACCTGAAGCTGTTTCACTACCTATGGATAAACCATGACCTGATCCAAAATTGTTTTGTATGAAGCTCATATCTCTAGAAGGACCACAATTAGGATTGGCTTTAATTGCAACATTGTCATCGCCAGTACTAATATTGCTGTATGCAACAGTGACATTTCTTGAAGAAATAGGATCAATACCATCTGTATTTCTGGCATTTTCAGGTGTATTAATTGTAGTGTTCCAAACAGTTAGGCCGTTACTTTTGTAGAACACAACATGAAAGTTTGGTGAGTTCTTTAAGGTGATTTTATAGAGTGTAATATTCTGACTGTTATTAATCTGAATCAAACGAGGCGCATTTTGCTTGCCACTACGTTTTGCTTTCTGAGCTAAATCCCACCAACTGGTCATTTTATCATTAAGTACTTCACCGCCTTGCCCATCAATAATACCTTCACCATAAATTCCAGCATTATTAGAATTTTTGAATGTAATTAATGCATTACATCCTTTACCATCTTTATTAATTGTTCCACATGTTTTTTTACCATTATCAAATGCTGATGCATTATTAATCGCCTTTAAAGTAACACCTTTATCTATTAATAAACTTACCCCAGATGGCATATTTAATGCACCTGAAAGAAATATATTCATAGATCCATTACTAGAAAGCTGTACAGCTTTCCCCGGACTACACTTATCTAAAGCGCGTTGAATATCAGCTGTAATTAGATTATTTCTTGCGTATACAACTGAACAAGTTTCTGGATATTCAGGCTCTACTACATTGCGCATATCTGCAGCGGAAGTGAGAGTTGGTAAAAAAGACGATAAAATTGAAATAGGCAAGAGAAAAGAAAACTGAGAGAAAGAAAAAGTCATAACAACCTTAATATTAGTGTAAAATGTGAAATAAGTCGCATTTTATGTTAATATATTATATATTTTATTTATGTATATTTTTGTACTTTGTTTTATAGGAGCAAATACCGTCTATTTGCTCCTTTTTTTATTTATAACTATTGAACAAAATTTCTAATAATTATTAGAAAATCTACTTCTTAATATTTGCATTAATTACTTTCCAAGTAATGTTCGTAGGAAGATGCATATCTATCATGGTCGCCTGCAGTGGTTTAGCGGCATTTGTGCCATTGAAAATAATAGTAGAGTTTCCTTTTACCGTAATATCGTTATAAGTAATATCATGCCAATTTGCTTTTGTAGAACCTGATTTATTTTCATAAATCGTATCCATCATAATCGCATTTTTAACATTAGACATAGTGACATGATTATAGTTTACAGCTGCTACTTCTCCCGAAGCAGACTTATCACTTTTAATTCTTAACCCATTGTCTGTTCCACTCATTATCAAACCATTAACGTCTATATTATAAACGCCATCAGTTGTTTCACTACCTATTGATAAACCGTGACCTGAGCCAAAGTTATTTTGTATGAAGCTCATATCTCTAGAGGGACCGCTATTAGGATTGGCTTTAATCGCAATATTGTCATCGCCAGTACTAATATTGCTGTATGCAACAGTGACATTTCTTGAAGAAATAGGATCAATACCATCTGTATTTCTTGCATTTGCAGGTGTGTCAATTGTCGTATACCAAGCAGTTAGGCCATTACTTTTGTAGAACACAACATGAAAGTTTGGTGAGTTTTTTAATGTGATTTTATAGAGTGTAATATTCTGGCTATTATTAATCTGAATCAAACGAGGCGCATTCTGATTGCCACCAGCCTTTGCCTTTTGAGCTAAATCCCACCAACTGGTCATTTTATCATTAAGTACAGCACTACCCTGTCCATCAATGGTACCTTCACCATAAATACCAGCATTATTAGAGTTGTTGAATGTAATTAATGCATTACACCCTTTACCATCACCATTAATTGTTCCACATGTTTTTTTACCATTATCAAATGCTGATGCATTATTAATCGCCTTTAAAGTAACACCTTTATCTATTAATAAGCTTACCCCAGATGGCATATTTAATGCACCCGAAAGGAATGTATTCATAGACCCATTACTAGAAAGCTGTACAGCTTTACCTGAACCACATTTATTTAAAGCACTTTGAATATCGGCTGTAATTAGATTATTTCTTGCGTATACAACTGAACAAGTCGTAGGATAGTTTGGCTCGATTACATGTCTTGTATCTGCAGCCGAAGAAAGAGTGGGGAGAAGTAAAGAAAATATAGAAAGAGGTAAAAGGAAAGAAAGTTTCATAAGTATCCCATTTAAAAAAATATTGTGAATCACGTCACATAAATTTATTGGATACTTAAATTCTTAACCTTACATTAAAATAATATATTACTATTTATTATTTTATATATTTCACACTTTTATAAATTAGAGTGAATTATTTTGAATAAAGTCTTTGCTACGTTTGCATGTACTCTGATCACAACGATTTGTAGTGCAGCTAATTATCCTGTAACAAATTTGAATAAGTTAACTGGGTTTGCGCAACAAGCCCATGTCACTGGTGGATCAGGTGGAAAAGTTGTCATTGTAAAAGACATTTCAACGTTAAAGAATGAATTACTTGGTAGTGAGAAAAAGACTATTGTAATTGAAGGCCAAATAGGTAGTAATTCTAAACAAATCTTAGCTTTTGGAAGTAATAAAACCATCGTTGGTTCATTTAACAACTTAAATGTTTTGAATAATATTTATTTAGTTTCTTCTGCAAATAGCTCGAATATTATTTTTCAAAACTTGGTTTTCAAGCATGATCCTAAAATTCGTGCTAATGGAGATATACAGCTTTATATTGCTTCAGGGAGTAAATATTGGATTGACCATTGCTCATTTGTTGGACATAAATGGAGTGTAAATGATGGTAGTTTAGATAAGCTTATTCATGTCGGTGAATCAGCAGATTACATCACTATTAGTCACTCTTTATTTGCAAATCACAAATATGGTTCGATCTTTGGCTATTCTATGAAAGGATATAATTCTAAGTATAATGGATACCCACGTATGACCTTATCGAATAATTATTATAATAATATTAATGTTAGATCGCCGGGTCTTATGAGATATGGTTACTACCATTCATATAATAATTATATTTCGAATTATCATCTTGGTTATACGTTAGCACAAAATGCAAGGCTTCTTTCTGAAGCAAACTATTTTGACTCTGGCTATGAAAAAGGGATTGTTGATGATAAAAAGGAAAATACCTCTTTTACAGATGTTAATAGTTATCCTAGCAGTATAAGTAGCTATTCTAAACCAGCATCATGGAGAGTCCCTTATTCTTATAGAACACAGACTGCTAGTTTTGCCAAGAACTGGGATATGAATTATTCAGGTGCTCAGGCTTCTTCAGGCAAATTTGTTTATCCGTATTAAAAACTTATGGGCAGGGATTACTTGCCCATTAAATTGAATACCATAAATCTAATTTTTAGAATATGTATCATACATATAACAACCTAAGTTTCTTTGAAAAGATTTAAAAAACATTAAAGTCTTCTTTTCAACAAAGATTGTTACAGAATGCATTTCAAAACTTACTTTATTATATTTTTAACCCAAAATCAGATTGTATTAACTACTATCGCATCAATATATGCTCATTAACAACTGTAAAGTTAAGGCATCTTTCTATTTTTATATGCAATATAGAAGAAGGTTATGTTGTATTAAGGTTTTAATGATGAAATTATTATAGTTACCTATAGGTAGATGAAATAGCTAAAGTTTTCATCCTTTATTGAATATGTCGATGCAACATGTGGTGAGTATGCTCATCTAGAAGGAACTCAATATAGAATCGCTATTGGTAATGAAGTCTGGGATGATGCCAATTCACTTGTTCTAAAAATTCAAATGGTTTACGAAAAACAGGTATGAAAGGTCGTCGTAGTCTATCATTTCCATTGGGTAGTGATGATTTTTAGAAAGTTAATGAATTACTGAAAAAAGCTAAAAAGACTGAAGTAAATCCTAATATTTATTTGTTATTATTAGGCTTTTTCTTATAAAAGATTTTATGTTAAATAATCAAAAAATTTATTACGTTTAAGCTTTAGAAGTGTTCTTAATATCTTCATATGCAATGTAACATTCACCTGTTTCAGATGCATGTCTCAGCTTCGCTTCTAATAAAACAGGAAAAGGTATCTTTGACTTTAAGCATTGATATATATCTTTTCCTGAAATACAAATGATTCTATTACCATTTCCAAAAGCAATTAAACCATCCCTACTAAACCCTTGCCAACTGATAAAAACACCTCTAGTCCATGAAGCCTTTCCATTGAGTTTTCCCTGAAATGCATGTAGATCACAAGCAGGAGTTTCTTTACTGTGCCATTTTGCTTCCATTAAATAGTAAGCCCCATCCATTCTGAAGCTACCGTCTATTTATTCGCCAGTATTTCTAAAACTCCCTTTGGGTACCATTTGAAATACTTTAAACAGCTCATTTAACCAGAGTTCAAAGGCATATCCACGAGGATGAGGAGGTAAAAGTTTGATCCTATCCATTTCTGATATTAAATTTATATAATCAATTCCAATAAATGAATTTTTGGGTGGCAAGCCCTCAGATAATTTTTTGTCTAAAGATTTTACACTTGTTATCAAAGCATAATATGCTGCTAGATCTTGAGTCACATCAGATGCATCTAGAGACATGCGGTATAACCATAACTTATCTAAAATACGTAAAGCAGTATTGGAATCGACTTTTTTTATAAGACAAAGTACGCGTTTAGCTTTACTTGTCCCATCTTCTTTGTATTGTTCATTATCAATGTCAATATTGAGTTCTTCATCAAAAAACTGTGTAAGTGTTCTGTCACTGAAATCTAAAAGATATCCACTTTCTGCATTAAATATACGATTAAATATAGTTAAGTCTCTAAGTTTTAATTTCATGAATATCCTTGCTTAGCTACTAATTTCAGACACTTTAAAGTTGTTTTGAAATTAACATAATACAGCTTATAAGAACTTAATAGAATGAGAGATTCTTCTCTCATTCTGCCTTTCTATATAAGACTAGGATGAGAGTCTAATATCCTAATTAAAGTCGCTGCTGGTCCTGTTGGATATCTTCTTCCTTGCTCCCAGTTTTGCAGTGTGCGAGGGCTAATATGAAGGCGTGCTGCGAATTCATTTTGACTCAAGCCAGTTTTTTCACGTACTTGCTTAATATCAGGTAATTCTAGCTTTATTACGCGACTTGCTTTTATTTCCTGACGTTTAATTGCTCCAGCCTCTTTGATAGAAGCAACCAAATCATCAAATAAGTTATTTTCCATGAAATTGTTCCTTAACCAACTGTCGTAGAATATTAGTTTCTTTATCTGTTAAATTATCTTTTACAGATTTAGGATAAGCTACTAAAAAAAATATTTGATCATCTTCAGTAACCCAATAATAAATTACTCTTATGCCACCACTTTTCCCTTTATTACTTTGAGAACATCGTATTTTTCTAATGCCTCCACCATTCTTGATCAAAGCCCCTTTATCAGGCTGTAATAAAAGCTCTTCCTGAAATTCACGATATTCTTCATCAGAAATAAGACTTTTTATTTGTTTCGTAAAAATACTAGTCTCAATAAATAGCATGAATATATATACTTCATTGGCGTATAATAATACTAACATTTAGAGCTTTTAAACGATAGTCAATTATAAAAATAAACTTTTAATACAGAGTACTGAACCTTAGCTAATAAGTAATAAACCTATTATTTTTTAGAAAAAAAACTACTAAAAAAGCTTCTTTTTTTGTTCTTTAAATTACTTAATTCTTCTTCCTGAATAGATTCTTTGAAATTAGATTCTACAGCTATATCTTGATTATTTTTTTGCTCAGTAAACGATGTTACCTTATCTTTTGGAGCCTCTAATAAACGTTGCATTGTTTCAATCTGATTTTGATAGAAAGACTCTCTTCCTTTAGCATCATCAAGCTGATTTTTAAGCATGTCAACTTGCTGTCTAAGCAGTAAAACTTCTGCCGATTCTATTTTGTCTATTTTTACATCTTCTTTTACATTTCCTTTTTTAATTGGCTCACCAAATACCCTGATAGCTTCTGATAAATCAATTTTATTATCAGAATTTTTACTTAAAATTCCTCTATTTATATTATTGTAAATAGTCTGTCTATTTATATTGTAAAGCTTAGATAGCTCAATAACTGAAAGGCTTTTCATATAAAAATTTATGCCTAAACTTGTCAAACTTAGATGCCTATTAGACAGCCTAATAAAAAAATGATCAAGTTGAAATCTTATACAATTTTAAATCCAACTTTTTTAAGATAAGGCAATAATTCTTGAATCTTTTTTGAATCTTTTAACATTTCATCAATACGATTAGCAAAATCTTGATAACTCTCCGCACCAACAGAGTAACTTCCCATTTCTGGTAATTCCGAAAGTTTTTTTGCGAATAACTGACGTTGTTTATCAGTCATTTTAGGAGGAAGATTTGGTGTTTTTAATCGTTTTTTCATTGCCTCAGAAGGTAATTTTTTCTGTCTGAAGTTAAAAGAAAAGCCTGAAATATTTCTACCCTTTTTATGCTGTTCACACTTAACTTTTATATCAGTATGTAAGTTAATTTGAGAAATAGCTAAGTTAAGAACACGATCCTTAAAATTCCCCATACGAACATATTCATCATCAAGCACACCAATTTTTTTTCTAAAATCGGCCAGTTCAATAATCGGTGTCTGTCCAGAGCTACGCCATGCAATTAATAACTCATATAACCTGACAGCATATGCACTTGTTAATTTACTAATTTGTTGTAATTCATACTTAGTAAATTGCTCTTCTAACCTTGTAATTAAAGGAACAATAGAAGGAGAAAATATCAGTTTTACAGTTGCTTCATCATCAATATATCTAATCTCACTAACCCAACGACTTAAAACATGCTCAACTTTTCCTCTTTTATTTATTTCTTGATAGCTGAACTGTCTTGCAAATAAATCTTTACAAGCATCTTTAAGTGCTTGATAAGCAGTCTGCCTTGCTACATTAAATTGATTAATATAACTCTCAGCATGTACTTCTAGAGGGTCATTAGCAGTAATTCCTTTACCACTTTCTCTCGCTTCAACAATAGCTAATAAAATTAGACGTTGTTCAACTAAATCTAAATTATAGCTTGCATTAATTAGAGCATTGTCTTTAACAATGATATCTTGCATATTATTAATCTACATTATTTTTTATGAATATTAATCTATATAAAATATATTGTAGACTAATGCAAGGTAAACGTAGTCATATTGGTAGGTAAACGTAGTCATATTGGTAGGTAAACGTAGTCATATTGGTAGGTAAACGTAGTCATATTGGTAGTTAAGTTATTGTTTTTAATTTAAAAAAAAGCCTCTAAAAACATTAAAAGCTTTTAAAAACATTAAAAGCCTTTTTTTCTTTTTTTAAAGCTATTTTTTATAAAAAAATCTGTATTCAAGAATATGAATATTTTCATGAAATCAGATACTGTATTTTTAACTTAATTTGATATTTGGTACGGATTGATACTACAAGATAGGTCTAATTTTCATTCTAAGGCTCACTAAGGTGCTTATTTCTATTTTTATATGTCTATCTATATCTTTTTATTTTTCGTTGCTTAGAACGCAAATGAGTGCGTTTTAACAGATATTAATTCATTGATTAAGTTTTATCTGTTATTAACAGCTTTAATCACTTCATATTTTAGTAGACTGATCTGTCTATTTTCCATAAAAAAATGCTCAACCAAAAGACTGGTTGAGCATACAAAAACTAAAAATCGCTAGAGGGTGAGCCAAATCACTTGACTAAGTTCAGTATCATTGATAGGACTCATATTTAAAAAGACTTTATATATATAACTAAAAACGCTTAATAAAATTATATAAAAACATATTTTATGTGATTAAAGTCATGTTTTCTGTGATTTTAAGATTGTTTTTTAATCATATATTGAGTGTTTTTTCACCTTAAACTATACAGATCATTCTGGTTGTTTAATAAACATTTAACAGTTTTTTATCGCTAAAATAATTTATTTTAAATTTATTCATCGGATTTTTAACTTATTTTTCCACCCTATTCTAGTCAATTCCTAGTCCTTAATTTTCGGCTGAGGACATTCCTTAATTGATGTGGATCAACACGCTGAATATCTTGCATCGTTTATTTATGTTAAGTATTGATGGCAGCCATTTGTGAAGCTATATCTTTATAAACCACAAATTAATTCTATTCTTCATACTTAGATTTACGTTTTTCAATTTCAATTGTTGATACTTTTTTACTAGATTGTGTCCATGTTGTTAAACCATCAAGTACATCAAGAAAAAGATGACGTTGCTTGAAATAGTTTTCTTGATGCTTGGCAACCTCTTTAAATATTTCGCTTTGTTTAACCTGTTTTACAAAGGTTATATTATTAATAATTATATTTTGGATTTGCTCTGGTGTAAGAGATTCAATATCCTTATTCAGTTTTTTAAAAGCGGCCAATACAGCACCACCTAACTCATATTTACGCCTATTTTCCTTATTACGACGTTTTTGAGCTTCTGTAGGCCTTTTACTCGTTTTCGTTAATATATCCCGTCTGTGCTCATTTTGGAGCCTTATACGATCATTTAACAGTGCTTGATACAATTTTTGATATGACTCTAATGCCCGATGTAAGCGAAAATATATATCTTGATCCTGATATTGAACAGATAAGTCAAAAATTTCAGCTTCATTGACATTTAATTTTTGTGTATTTTTAGCTTTGATCTGAATTTCATGAAGAAGAGCCAATCGCTGTTGATGAAGGTTTTTTTCACGATCAGCTAACTTTAAAATTTTTATTTCAGCCTCATCAAAATCTTGTTCAGCTCTTTGTAATAGATCTAAAGCAGCTTCTTGATTCTTTTTTTTGAAAGGTAAGCTTCGGATAAAAAGAAGGAGTTCACTTAGATCAGACGATGAAAGTACTTTAGCTGGTCGACCACGTTGAGCCATAATTTTCTCGAACATTGAAAGGGTAGAGAACAGATTGTTCTAGACTAACATATGCTATCGTGAGAATATTTAAATAAATGTGAGAACAAATTATTTAAATATTTAGCTCGTTTCCGTGTTTCTAAATAAGCTAAAATAACTCTGTTATTTTAGCTTATTTAGAAACACTTCAACTTCGCTCTACGAGGTTTTTAAGTTATTGATATTAATATAAAAAATATTATTGTTTTTTTGAAAAAAATGAAGAAACAGCTTTAAAAAAACTTGTTTCCTAACAAATATATTGCTGTTACATCACAAATGACAATTGTTTCAATATAACCCCTGAGTTGTTTCACAATAAAGTAGGGATTGTTTTAACATAATCGATGACTGTTTCATCACATTCGTGGGCTTTTATCAAAATATGAGCACTCTATTTTTTAAAATCGATCTATTATGCTGGGTATCATAAAGCGAACAACTGAGTTAAATCGATGTTTTATTGCAATCTTGAGCACATCATCAAAACACAGTCGAGCAAAAATAAAAGTACTGCAAAAGGACGCTTTCACTACATTACGCGAACAGCAGAATTTGCACGTTACAAAGAAAACAGTCAGGAAAAAGTTGAGTTCGTACAATCAGGCAATATGCCAACATTTGCAGAAGGAAAACCTGCGGAATTTTGGCAAGCTGCGGATCTATATGAACGAAAAAATGGCCGTGTCAGTTCAAGTCTAGTTGTTGCCCTACCGAAAGAACTCAGCACAACACAACGAATAGAGCTTGCCGAACAATTTATTATTGAACTTGCAGATCGCTATCAATTTCCTTACACCTGCTCCATTCATACTCATGCTGGGAGCTTAGGTGGCGAAGAACAACCCCACTTACACTTCATGTATAGCGAAAGACATGTTGATGAAATTGATCGGACTCCAGAACAGTTTTTTAAACGTTATAACCCGAAGCAACCCGAAAAAGGTGGTGCTCAGAAGCTGACTGCGGATGTATTAGGACTGGGTAAAGGACAACTTCAGCTATACAGAGAAAAGACCGAACAACTGATTAATCATAGCTTAGAGCGATATGCACCGACCAAGATCCTTGAGATAAAAGGGGTGAAAGTTGAAGTCCCTAGCTTTGTGAGTTGCCTATCCAATGAGGACTACAACAAGAAATATGGAACAGCCCTTCAGGACGTTCCGATAATGAATAAAACCATAAAATATGCCAAAGAAACTGATCCTGAGCGATACAAACAAAAACAAGACATGACGGCAGAGATTAACCGTATCCGTGCTGAAAACCGTTATGAACTGTATAAGCCTTACTATGAAGCTGAATTTGATAAACAGCAGCAACTAAAGAAAGATCAAGAACGTAAAAAAACATATGAACAAACAAGGGGCTATGATTTATTTTAAAAAAACGGTACTTATTTTGATCTAAGTACCGTTAATAGGAAGAACTAATATTGAGGGACTATACGAATAAAATGATTCTGGATTTCAGAAAAACCAGCTTCAGGATGTTCTTCTAGATAGTTTCTAATCCAAAAAAAGACCGCTTCATGACCATCAAAAGCTGGGTTCACATCCAAGTAAAAGGCCAGACGAGCGGATCGCTGAATATAAAGTTCTTGAATCAACTCTAGACCAAGTTGCTTTACTTTTGGTGAGATAAATAATTGGGGTGATGCAAAATGATTCATAAACTGACCTCTTAGGAGTAATAGAATACTTGATAAGAGTCATTTAAACACATAATAAATGTGAATATCACATTTATTATGTGTTTAAATGTAACAAGAATATCTATGTTATAATTATAAATCAAAATATTTTATTGTTTTAGCTACTATGCCCTACGAAGAACTTCAAAGACTAATAGGTAAAGCAGGCCTTTCTATTAAAGAATTTGCATTGCTTCTAGATATGAATCCAAACTCGATTACTAACTATAAAAAAACAGGTAAAGTACCTACTTCGATTGCAGTAATTGCTATGATGATTTCAGATATGAAAGATACTGGAACAGACTTTCATCCAGTTTTTGAGAAAGTTAAGTCTTATGAGAAAAAAAGTATTTAGATAATTGTAAGAGAATAGCTATTGAGTATATAAAAATGGGAGCAATCGCTCCCATTTTTTAATTTTAATAAGAAAATATATTTTAAATGTCTTTTTTACGACATCATTGTATGTTATAAAAAAGACATTCGCTATTTTAGGACATACCTCTCATGAATTTAAATCTTCTTGATGAAGACTCAATGCAACTATCTGAACCTACGCACTGCGACTTTTTCAAAGGCGAAGAGGCCGTCACAAAAGCAAAACTATTAGGATTACCAAATCTTGAGTTAGTAAGACAAGCCATCATGCTTGGTGATGCTGAGTTTAGAACAAATACTTACTATAACCGCGCTCGCTTTATCGCACGGTGGGGGAAAATTGGAGAGCAACTTGCTTTGTTGCTTCGAAAATCTGATCCTGATTGGGTCTTCCATAATGACAGTCAGCCAAGAATTGAAAATACAGCAAAGAAAATACAAATTATTTTTATGAGTGGCAATATTGCCTTAGGACTTGCTGACCAAATTGTATCAGCACATTGTAATAAAGGGTTTATGACCTTAAAAAATATTAAAGAAAACCAGTCCAGTTATGATGATGAGAAAAAATTACGGACATGGATTTTATATTTTCCTTCCGCATCTCATCCAGCTTATATTGGCACCGATATCCCTACAATTGCTTTTGAATTTGCATATCCAACTAGTTTTATTCAGGATCCAAAAGCTCAAAAAATCTCTATTTTACCTAGTAACCATACTTGCAGAATCGCATTCGAAATAGATAATACACTTCCTGTAAAATCTGATCCTAAGCCAGTATTAGAACCATCTGATGAAATTAAACCTGATGATTTTGATATTCAGCTTGTAATTTAATCTGAGGTTAATGTGTTTAATAAAGATCGTTTACGTATTGCTAAAGAGTTACGTGGCCTTAGCAATACCGATTTCGCAGACAAATTAAGTTGCTCTATCTCTAAGGTAAAGCAACTTTTGGATGTGAAAAAAGAAATCAGTGAAAATGATCAAAATGAGATATGTCGCGTATTAAATTTACCTAAGTCATTTTTTACAAGTAATGACATACAACCACATGAAACAGACCAGATCTTTTATAGATCTGTTGCCCGTATCAAGGCACAACACAGAAAAGCTAATGAGGCATACACACTTTTAGCAATTAGTATTAACAAATACTTGAATCAAAAGGTAATGTTGCCTAAGTTCCAGCGTCCAGATTTAGATATCACTGAATTTTTGGGAGAGCCTAAATATGCTGAACATCTAGCATCAGAGTTAAGAGGCTTATGGGCTTTAGGTAATCAGCCCATTAATAATATAGTTTCATTGTGTGAGCTAAAAGGAATACGTGTTTTTAGATTGCCTACAGAGATCAAAGAAATTGATGCTCTATCTTTTTTTGATGAGGAAAGTGGTAGTCCTTTCATATTTCTGAATACATTTAAGTCAGCAGAAAGAGCTCGTTTTGATTGTGCACATGAACTTGGCCATATTGTTATGCACACGCATAATAAGAAAATTCGTGTCAAGAAAGATAACCGTGCTCTTGAAACTGAAGCTGACCAATTCTCTTCTGAATTTTTAATGCCAACAGATGCATTTTTTGCGACTGCACCACGCTATCTTTCACTTGAAAATATGATTGAGTATAAAAAAGTGTGGAGAACATCTCTAAAATCTATAAACTATAAAGCTCATAAGCTCGGACAAATCAGTGATTGGGTTAATCGTAGTAATTCTATTAAGATTAATTCATTGGGTTACAACATTAATGAACCCGAAGAAACTCACCGTGATGAGAGTCTCATGTTACCCAAAATTATGTCTGTTTTAGCTTCACAAGAGAAATTTGATAAGAATCAAATGCTTGATGAGATTGGAATTTCTGAAAAAGATTTTAATCAATTAACATTTGATGCTTTAGAAAAAGTTGAGCTGCCAAAGAAAAAACACAAGTTATATCTAGTCGATTGATCTGAATTGAAATCAATTTAATAAAAATGGGAGCCTAAGCTCCCATTTTTTATGGATGATTTTTTAGTTCATTCAGCATGGCATCACGCAGAATCTTGTTCATTCGTGTTTGATAGCCTTTTCCTTGGGCTTTTAGCCACTGCATAACATCTGCATCAATACGAACCGTAGTTACTTGTTTAGTCGGTTTGTAAAAGGGGTTCTGAACAGCATTTTTCCAGAAGTTTTCATCCAGTTCAGGAATATCTGAAAAATCTATCTCACTGTCTGGACGTTCTGCTAAAGCCTCAAGTCTTGCTTTTTGTTCATCAGATAAGACAGGAGGACGATTTAAGTCCACTTTGTATTTAACGGTTTTGTTCATATTGCTTCCTCTCTTTTTTCTCTGCCTGTCGTGCTGAAATGATACGGATATGATCAATTCCATCATGATCTTGTACTGTATGGGCCACCAGTAAAACTGCTTGCCCATGTACCATACCTATCGCTTGCCAACGATATTCACCATTTTCAAAGCGATCTTGTTTATAAACTGCATGAGCATCATAAAAAACCAATGTTGCATCCTCAAATGCTACACCGTGTTTTTTTAGGTTAATATTTGCCTTATGGGGATCCCATGAAAACTCTATTTCCATCGTTACATCGATTTTTATTAATACAAAAATGTTAATACAAATTTGTAAATTTAGCTAATTTTTATTGGCAAAACCTATCATTTTCGTACATAAAAAAGCCGAGATGTTTCCGAGTCGGCTTTTTTTGATGTTTTTGGCATTATGTAAAATATTTAAAGCACTGATTACAAATAGCTTTATGTAATTGAGTTCGGGTAATGTCCATTATGTTAAATAAGGGGATTTTATATTTTTATTCTATAATTTCGAGTTAATTCTTCAACCAAACGATGAATATATTTTTCAGAATTATTTTGAATAATTTTATTCAGAAAACTTGGATC
>Ga0157364_1003329_pt1 | contig 15535 bp, 6 predicted proteins | sample AttsexASBM2_FD_111476 | JGI IMG/M metagenome (GOLD analysis project Ga0157364, IMG submission 111476) | Fungus gardens microbial communities from leaf cutter ant in Ribeirão Preto, State of São Paulo, Brazil - Atta sexdens ASBM2 | ecosystem: Host-associated > Fungi > Mycelium > Unclassified ...
GAGACACACGACGGGGATTTAGAGATGAATCCTATTTCGCGGGGTATCCAAAAGCGAGAAAATTATACGAATCATTCTAATTTTGGAATTAACTCTAAAGCATCGACTGCGTGTTTATCGACGCTGCAGCGTTGTGTCATTAAAGCAAACATCTCGTATGCGTATCTATGACGGTAACATTCGTACGAAGGTAACATTAAAAATATCTGGAACGTATCCGCCTTCTTTGATAAAGCTGTTTTCATTGAAAAAACATTATAAACTGTCGTGAATGTGGAGATCTTCGAATGGCTCATGAAAGAGACATGTATAATATCTTTCGATATGATCTCTACTGAGAGTATTTATGAGTAGGTTTTTTCCATGTTATAAGGCTTTTCAATATTATTCTAGGCATAATGTATGATGCGTCGCCGTGTGCCAAATAACGTCGAAAATAGTTGCGATACTTGTGATAGACGCCGCAGATGTGCTCTGCTCCTATTTCTATCAAGAACCTTCTTCAAAGTCTTATCTGACTTCGATTTTTTTTTGTAATGTCGCGAATATTTATAGCAAGATATTGGCTGTAATATGGAATCTCTTATATTTATATCTGTATTCAAAGCCCACTTTTTAGATCTCCGGCAATAAAATTTGAAACGGAATTTTATTTATAACTTTTATGTGCTGTATATTTTAATATACGCACGCTTATATACAGTAAGCGCAAAAAATATTTGTACAGGGGAGATATCTTTTTCAAAAGTTTCTCATTTTTAAAAAGTAAATTTGTAATTTATTAACAAAGAATAAAATAGACCGTATATTTCTCAGAATTATTTTACCTGAAAAGACCTGTGTAACAAAATACATTTTTTAATAGAATATATTTCTTAAAAATAAGCGAGAATGAAAAATTATATTATTTGACCGTATATAAAAGATGCGAACTTAACTCTTTTGTTTATATTACAACAGAACGTACTCATTGTACAAAATTGTTAATTAATATTGTTATTGTCTACAAATAAAATTTTTAAAAATTCTCCTGTACAAATACTTTTTGCATTCGCTGCATGGATATTTATGTTATATATTTCGATATATGTATATTTCAATTCTTTGTTTTCTATACGGCACGTAAAGTAATAAATAATTCTGTTCCAAATCCCGTAGCGAATTTTTGATCGTTTAAAATGGTGATTGCACAGTGTTCTTATTTTATTGTAACAGATCGTTATTTTAACAGTTGCGTTAGCGGAGTAACGCAAGCTTGGTTAGAAATGAAGGGCGGTTTAATTACATATAAATCCCGAATGTCCGTTGGGCGAGTTGATTAATGTTACATCTCTGAATAGCTCCTTTGTGAATTACCAGCAAAATCTGTACAAGAAGCGTTACACATGTTATTTATCTGATAACTCGCGAGTTCAGTAATTCTGTACAATCGTTATTTAATTCATAAAGTGTTTTACAACACTCTGAAATGTTGTGTCACGTGTTATTCACGCGCATCACGTCTTATCGCTGCATCCAAGCGCACAATATTACTAAAATAGCAGAGATTGTTTTCGTAAACGTTTTATCTTAATATATAGCTAGATTTCATTATTCATCAAAAAATCTCATCTCTGTAAATCCAAACAAGAGCATATCGGATATGTTTTTGCTAGTATACTACATCAGAGGATAAATTAAGAAAAACGGTGAAAGATTGACGTTATAAAATTATTTGTGATATCAGATATATTGACGAATTGAATCTTGAAGATGCAAAATGACACAAACAAAATCTGCTTGTTTGTTTAATTTACTTCTATTTGGATAAATATTTCAAGTCACAATTTTTTTAAGATATTAAATATTGGAACTTAATGTTTGATAAATTTTATAAAAATTTATCAAATAATTCTTTAAAAAAATTTGCAGTGCATTCAATGCACTGAGAGAAAAAAATGATTGCAATCACCAGAATTTAAGGTTAACTAATTTATAATTCATTTTCGATGCCAACTGTATATTTTTTGTTGCACTATAAATATAATTATTATTGCTAATACTATAGTAGTAAAATTATTTTAAAAAATGGAGTTTCTAACCATGATTTTCGCATGCAATTATAATCACAAACATCAAACTTTTTTCTCAGTACGATTTCTAGAAAATTCTGTACACACAAAGCAAACATATTTATTATTTGCACAATGATATCGATCAGAATTTCTTCTCTGCCTGTTACTGAAACCCAATTAGCTATTTAAAGCAAATGAGACTTTTGTTCGGATTACATTGTTGAAAGTTATGAGTTTTACTGCGTATTAAAATAATTACGCAAGAATAACTCGGTATAATAAGAAATGAGTGACAGGTCGAAAAACTGTCCAAAGTTCAAAGGGTCAAATCCTTCTCGGAGGCGGCTTCAGCCGAATTATTATCGATCCACTCGCTCGTCGAATTCACGAGGTCGCGCGGCCTTCCGCGGAGCGTGACAGAGCGATCGTCTGTCGCGAGTTCACGTGGCTTCTATTGATTTACTACAAGCCCGCCGGTTTCACGAAAGACCACACCGCCGCCACCTGTCTCCTCTGCCGCCGTCTCCGCCGTGAAAAAGTTCCCCCCTTCGGATCGATCCGGTGTCAGTTGGAATCTGCTCGTAACCTGCTGTCTGAAGTATACGGTCACGCTACTCTGTAACAATGTGTCACAGAGGTTCGTTGACACGACGTGTCGCGAACGACACGACGCTAACTCCTCGCGATCCGCGAGAGTTTCGAAAAGCGAAAGAGTTTTGTTTTAGAATGAATTATTGCTTGATAAATCGTATACTGTCGAAATTAGTTGAACTGAGTCCTCGCTAAAATGTTCCGAATGGTATGTAATGAATAATAATAGCTTGATTCTGACGTTTAATTCTGACATGAGAGATAATGAATTATAAACAGTAAATTTTATCTCACGTTATTCTATTTGTTCAAGTAAGATGTTATTTAGACTTAAATTTATGTTCATATATAAGTTTATTGCGAATATGAGAATATAATATAGCACTCTTTTTCTTTAAGTTAATGTGATTATTTACAAAATCTAATGAATCTATACTTAGTGAGAGAAAGAGATCTTGATATTTTATTTAACGGAACGAGAAAATTACTATAATGGCGCTGTGTTATATTTTGGAGGAATGAAGTAATGAATTATAAATCTCATTCAAAGAAATGTTGTAAGTTTAAAAATAGGTTTCATAAAATATAAGTATGCAATACAAACGACTTTCTCATTTAGCAAAATACTAGAGTTATCTATTTAATATATTCTCTAGGCGACCTTCTTCAGACGTTTGCAGTGAGAAATCGATTGCACGATATTACTGAAGAATAAAAAAGTGAGAAGTAAGAAGTCATAAATCTTTTTGAAGTTCTTGCCGAATTATTAAGAAAAGATGAAAGAGCCGTCGAACAGCCATCACAGTTGACGGAATTCATATTGTCTCTTCTTTGGACATGAAAAAGCAAAGTTGAATAAGAATCATTGAAATGCTGGACTACTCCAAAGCCACGTAAGAGTTATACTTTACGCTATACAATCGATATGTATGTACGATAAACTTCTGCGTTGGACAATGGTAATCGACAAAATACTTCTTGATTAAAATAACAGCTTTATACACAATACCATAAGTTCTCTTATCGATCTAAGGTTTCTCTAAAATCACAATCGACGTAATCGATGATATGCCCGGCTCAAAACACATTACATTATCTTCTATAACGTGAACAATTATTAATTATTCAAGAGCGAACAATTTTATTAACGAGAGAGGGAGAGAGAAATTTGATCAATAGGAAGAAGACAAAATATCTACTATAACATGAAACATGTAACAAAAAAGAATAGATTAGGTGTTGATAGTATCAACAATAAGAATACTTATATAGCACATAAATTATTATGCTTCAATTATTAATCTGGAATTTATCATAATCAACAATACATGTAATCCAACATTTTAACGAAATAAAAAGATATATAAAGAAAAAGATATAATAGTATTGATTATTTGCCTAAAGGTTTAAAATACGTTACGAAATCAATAACTATTTATATTGAAATTAAGAAGATCAATTCCAAAAATCCACGAAATAGAAATATTTCTTGGCATGGACATATCAACGATCACGTCAATTGTGATCGTAAGAACGTTTATTACATTAGAGTGTAAGATTAAAATTAGACGTTTAAATTCACGTTTTAATTCTTACACATATGACTGCCGATCGACAACAAACTTGATATGTGTAGGAGTACACAGTGTAGGAATATATCACAGTAGCGAATAGAAGCTACGATATTGCAACTCTCGGTTGCAACACGCCGCGTATCCTCAATATATCTCGATTATATTACCTCAAATATGTCCAATATCACTTTCTCTTAATTTTTTGAAAACTAAATTAAACGTGCACCTGATACGGCGCGACCATGACTATTGTATAGCATCATGCAACAGCAACGCCACGCGTATTTTCAAAAGGGAATGTGTATGTATATATACGTGTATATCAGCGGAAAGATCACGTAAGTCCACCTGCCGTCAGAGATACGCAGGATCAAGGACAAGTCACACGACGAGGAAGTCGATGGACAATTAGATAAATGGACGGCGGCGGAACGGAGGGAAACATGAAACATGATGGGGTAAGAAAGAGAGGGAGAGACACATTAAAGGAAAGGACACGAGGGTGAAAGAGAGCAGGTCGTAGGCCGCAGGGCGTACGGGCTACATCCGCACGTACCTCCTTACTTCGGCAAAATCAATAACCTGTTTGGGGGTGTTAGGAGAGAACCTAAGGAGAGAGGCCGTAGCGCGGCACCGCCAGGCCGGAGATCCAGGTGGTAGCTGGTATTTTGATACATACGCTGTCTGTCAACCAGATGCTACAACGTTCCCCGTGTGTGCCAAGTGAACGGCTCCTCCCGACCAGGACTTCGGTGGTGCTCCGGCGTTGCGCAGGAGTACGAGGACACACACCTTCCCTCACCCCCCGGTATATGCTACCCTCCCCCGCGAGTTCCTCCGCACCTGCGACACTCCCCACGTATACGTGCAACCTCCACCCCGGAAACCACCCCGACAGGAAAAACAAGCCTCGCTCTAACCAGGCAGACGAGAGCAAGCAGGTGTATCCGGATATCGTTGTGAAGTAACCGCGAAATTCGAGCGGCGTGTCCACGTATACGCGGTTCTGCGTCTCGCTCGTCGAGTTACACCAGTTCACCGCTCACTGGAACCGGCGACCTAGTCGACGTTCACTGGAACTGTATGGTGTCCCGTTGAAATCCAGCTGCGACAACGACAGCGAAGTTCTCCCCCACACTTGTGTTCCGCGGGTACTTTCACCCGCAAGTTCCCACAGGAGTCGTGACACTCTCCTTCGCGAAGTATCCACCGGCGCGGCCCGAATAACGATCGACGCGGTGCACGAGATTAACACGATTACTCCGGACGACGGCTACACACTCCCTGCACGACTGTTCCCTATTCGATAGGGCACACTCGGAGAGTCTTCCAGTTAACACGGGGACAACGTCGCGCCGACCCCTTTTGCGCTGGGTGGCGCCCTCGGGAAAGGACAGAATACCCCGATGCGCGTGCAATCGTCGCTTATTCCGTATACCACACACCACGCTTCTTCTCCTCTCCGGGCACCTCTGCTTCTCCGCTTCCCTCACGCGCAACTCCGAAGCGAGGCGCAACTCGAGAGACGCGGCGCGCGCGCTTCGAGCTGTCGCGGCTGTGGGGCGCGGACCACTACCTCGACGAGCCTCCCGGATCGTTGGATAAAACTTGGTGGGGCCGTTCCGGTCGACGTGCGAACTCCCCACCTCTTCGTCGTTGTCCCCACCATCGAATGGTCGACCGATGGTCCCTTCACCGCACCCCCTTCGTTCTCTGAACGGTACTGATCCCTTGTCCTCTCTCTCCTTGCCTGTACTCGGACGACTCTACTATCACAGCCAACGCCACTACCGTCACCACCGTCGCTGCCATGAGGAACGTCGAGCAGTATCGTCACCCCTTAGGGGGAGGAAGGGGGGGTTGCAGGGTGCGCGAGCGCGCGTTCACCCTCGCGCAAGAGCCACGCTTCGGTCGTGTACGTCGCCTGCGTGCCGTTAAAGTTGCCCTCGCGCGCGTCACCCCCAACACCAACATCCACGATCGAGAATGAAGATAATGCGACGAGTAGCGAGGTCGGCGGTGACCACGGGGAGGTTGACGCGATGGGGGTTGCCTCTTGGATCCGATGGCTTGCGGATTCTTGGCAAGCGAAGCTTCTTAGATAAAAGTTCGAGGGAGACGTACTCTCATAACGTATTACATACGTGAAAAACCGGAAGTCCAGGGAAAGACGTGAAGAAATCGCGAATCTGATTCTTTCAATCGAATTTCGTGCGATTTCTTCTATTGTCTCATCGTCAACGTTCTAGAAGAATGATAAATTGTAGAATTGACGGAATTTGGTAGTAACTAGAAAAATGAATGATAAATCGTAGGTTTGACGGAATTTGATATCTTTCATCTTCAACTGAATATTTACTGTCGCTTTATTATTGATTTCAGTTCTATTAAACAAATGAATTTCAAACATTCGTATGCTATAAATACTTCAGTTAATTTTGTTACACACTCTAAAACACTCTAAAAAATATAAGCGTAGATTTAACATCACATGCAGTGTTATAATTCTTATCAAGTTTTGTTAATATAAACATTATGGATTTTAAATCCATATCATGATATAAATACCAATGATATAAATACCAATAGAGAGAGTGAGAATTATAAATAATATCATTTGTTTAAATACACATCTACATTTTTTAGAATAAAAATATAATAAACAATACTACATGTGACTCATTATCATGAAATTGTAATGTATTGTAAACTAAGATATAGATTTTATGTTACTACTTTATTGCAGAAAAACCTTTATGTAACAAAATATAAAATATATAGGAATCTTCTGATACGTGACTCTGTATAGACAAGGTTCCGCAAAAAAGAAAACGAGTAATGATCGCGAAAAAGGAAAGGAAAGCCGCTTTGTCGAGACTATCGTTTAACAACATTTTGAAGTTAATTAACATTGCATATTCATTTTTTCCTTCTTTCGTTTTTCTTTCTCTTTTTTTTCTATAACTATCGACGGGGTGAGTAGCCTCATTTGCATACCTTCTCGGAGGTGATAGAGCATCTGGTTACGATAAGGAATATCGAAGCGGTAGACCGTAGCTAGCTCGTTAATGAACTGGAAGATACACTAAACGCGAAAGAGAGCTGCGGGTGAATGACTCCACCTGGTGCGTCGCGTCGATGAAAGTTTCGGTCTCTTCCACCTCATGATACCGCAAATAGATACCGCGGAACGTGATCTTATTTCGACATTGGGACATACCTAAAATTCATCGCGGCGTACTCCGAACGCCTGGCATCCTAAATGTCGTAACCTCGTGCTGAACGTCATACGAGATGGACATCGAATCCTGTGCGGTATGCACGGATTGCACATCTATTTTTATAACTTTCAATTTTGTAAGAAATATTGCGACATAAAAATCACTCAAGAGACTTTGCCCTTATTTCCTTATTTTAACGGATAAAATCAAACAGATGAAAATATTTTTTTACACGGAAAGATTTTTTTTAAAAAAGAAAATTTAAAAATTTAAGTAAATAACAGATCTAAAAATACTTTTATTGGACCATTGACATGATTATATAGGATGCTTGAGCGTTGATGACAATGTTGCAAAAAGTTTTAATATTTTAACAGCTTGAGTTATACACAAATCTAAAGATAATTTTGTTTTGATCATCGACATAATTATTCTGATGATCTAAATAAAATTATTTTTAGATCCTTATATAGTTAAATTTTTAGATACTTCAACAAAATCGTCTGTATCGTGCAGATTTAAATAAATAATTGTTTGAATAAAAAGTTTAACAAAAATTATAATAATAATATGATAATATTTCTTAAAATACACGCGTTATGTTTGTCGGTAACATTTAATATATAATGATGCTCAATTCAAATGCATTGACAAACTTTTTTCACGAAAATTTATCAATAGGTACTCTAGAATTGAAACTATTTCCTCGGTGTTTATTTAAGAAACGACTGTTAACGCTAATATAAGTCTGAAACGACAAAGTCAGAAAAATAGGGTAATTGAAAAGTAGAAACAGCTGCATGTTATTTAGGGTGACACAAATAACAGAAGGGTGAGAGAATTATTGATTTAGAATAATATGAAGCGAAATAGCAACAATTTTATTGTTGGATAATAACAATTTTTCATTTCTTACTTTGGAGTATTCTAATAATTCTAATAACCAAACAGGTTTTAGAATTAAAATTTTGCTAAACTAAAGTTTACTTAAAGTAAGCCTGAATGAAACGAAAATTTCTTTATTTAATCACATTTCTTTGAAACTTCTAACAAAATTGATCGAATGAACTCACTAGTGCGCACTGGTGTTTATTAAAATTGTTGCCCAGTGATTTAATATGATTGTGAATGCACAAGTGAAATGCAAATATTTCGAATTATAAAATTATTTTATCTAAAAGAACAATAAAGTGTATTGAGGATTGCAGTTTGATCGTTTCTATATATTAAACACACATCTTTACGTTAGTTTGTATACGACTTTACCAGTGCACACTGAGAGCATATCCAACTGAATTCATTATTAGTTTTTAATTTTTAATATATAATTTCGTAATTATTAAATATTTTTTCATATCTAATTATTCAATAAGAATGAGAGTCTTAGATATGGAGAATTAATGAGAGTCTTAACTGCAGTTATAACAATATAATTACATGAATTTAAACTCTTTTTTGTTCGTTTCATTTCAGTTTACTCATAAACTAATATTTTTCTTAATGCCGAATGCTTATCTTTTTCTTGCTTTTTCTTGAAAGATAAAATCATAGAATGAAGGTTGTCATATTTTTGGATGTTCAGAAAGTATACTAGAAATGTCAGTTATATAATTAATTTCATAACTACGTTCTAGATTCTTATTTCATCTAGCTATCGTTGCTTCACCATTAAAATAATTATTGAAGCAATCCCTTGTTTTTAGCTTATTCTTTAATATTACAGTTTTCTCTAATTAAATCTCTAATTAAACCTAAGACTGCAAGATAGTTATAAAGTGTCATGTATATATCATTATGACAAAGTAACGGTACTCTGACATCACTTTTTCACATCAAAGAGCGTTTCCTCAACGAATTCTTACTTTTATTTAAGTTTTACCTAGTTTGTTCGAAAGTATTATCCAAGCCCTTATTATTATCGCCAGCCAGCATATGCATATGTTGTATATTATGCGTGACCGGATGCAAGTAGTGCAGCAAGCACCGTGCTCATTCGTGCACGGCTATTGCCGATCTTTTTCCCCCTACGATCAGCCAGTTGTTGTCTTTCCCGTTCTCGACATTCGCTCTGAACGTCGTCGTAACCCTCTTCGCGGGGTGCCCGTCGATACACAAAATGTCACGATTCACCGCTGCAATCCGACGAATCCTGATAAATGATACAATGACAGTATCGACGAAGGCTGGAAGATTAATGATCACATCGCGTGACGTTACGACAATTCAATGCAAATCCAATATGAGAACAAAATGTAATTAAATATAATTGTGACAATGACGACTTAGTAACAGATTTTTTTACAAGTTTTATTTAAGTTCATTTAGTGATTTTCTCAACTATGTATTATGTTAAAAAATTAAATTTAAAACAATTTTAGTTAAATATTAAGTGAAATACTATTTTGTTATTTTTTATTTTTGTATTATGAGTCAAAATTTATTAACTTAACAAAATAGGTAAATTAAAAAACAAATCACATAATGTCAATCCGTTTCTGTGATTGCATTGCTTAATTTTCAAATAAACAATATCCATATTATATATATCTAGCAGATAACAAACTAAATTTAAGTCAAATTTAGTACATATTTTTTTCAGTTAAATTATTATTATCTCCATTGTCATAAGTTCTAGTTAAATCAATGCTCCAAAATTTTAAGAGCAATAAGAAACCTATAGGAAAGATTAAAAACTGATTCAAATTGAATATAATTTGACAATTGGATTTAATTTAGATTTAATGTAATCGTTTTAAAAAACATTGTGATAATGCATGTATAATGTTGGCTGGCAGTTATGACATACTTTGAGAACTGATGCAGTTAATGATTTATGATTACCGTTCCAAAGATCATGCAGAAATTATCATCATACAATCAAAGGTTTACAATTTTCCGTATTTTGCCCGCACGCATGACTTATGTGCTGATACTATCGCCACAACTGCATTCAATTCAAATGGAATTATTCATATATCTATGCGTTCATGCCACACGAATAAACCGTCTTTACAGTTTCATCGGTTTCACTGGTTTATATATGGCACTACCACTGAGAGATATATAGCGTGTACATATTAACGATATTTATTAGTGAAAACCAGTAAATTACGGCTCGCTGTTAAAACAAAATACGGTCGTATCCGGTGGGAGTGCATATAATGTCCGCGATAATTTCTCTCGAAGTTACCGGTTATTTAGTGTAGGGTAACGCCCTTAACGAGAATTTACGGCTATTATGAAATATACGCATCTCGATTCGCATATGGAAGATCCAATACGGGGCTCTGAATTTTTCCGGTGAAGTGAGATCATCGCGGAAACGTAAATCTACGAGAGTGCTTCTCTTTACGATCTTTCCTCATACGACGCGAATGCGTTTCATCGTTCGGATATTCAAATTTATTGCCGATCTTAAATCCGTGTTAACAGTATAAAATACGTACATTATGGCACGCTGGACTTTTTATACTGCAGAAACAATATTATTCATGAAATAGTTTATATTAGCTATATCATCTATCCTTGATAGTAATTTACCCGCAGCTAAGTACATTTAGTACACATATTCGTACTTGTTTGATATATGAAGTTGTATAATCTCGATGTTATCTCGTTTCTTGATTTCTTTAACTCTATAGTTGAAAAATTATTTAAAAAATATTAAAATCACTTTTATAGCAGAATAATTATTAAATTCCCTTTATTTTAATCAAAATGAGAGAGTACAAAGATTTGAAAGTAATTTTATTGTATTATAATCATATACAATCAAGCTTACTAGAATATCAAAACTTTTTACAGTATCATCATACTTTCTACAAATCATACTTTCTAATTATTTTGTTAGTCCAACGAAATTATTTTTAGATCTGTGTATAGCTAAATGTTTTAATATTTCAGCAAAATTATATTCTTTTCATGTATGCGTATTATATCGAGTACTATATTCAAGTTAGCGATGATATGTGCAGCACATCTGTTTTACAAGAAACTGGCTAAAATCGGGAGATAAATCTAAATGTTACTATTTGAAAAATATATTACTCTAGTCTTGTTATTGCTATCTCTTCTGCTATTCGTTATTTTAGCGGCAAAAACGGTGGAAGTAATTATCTTTCTGACAGTATCAATAACAAAGAGAATGAATTATCGGAAGTAGCAGCACTGTGAAGAGTAATATTTATTGGAAACATTCTCTCAACTTTTTATTCCCTCGGATATTCGTTGCTTCGAATTGTTTGATATACGTGCACGATATCCGGTAGCAATACTCGTATACTTCTTAACATATTCTGCTCTTATTTAACATTTTAAATTTATGATTTAATTCACGATTTCATAATTTAAGAAAATAATTTTTTCGATTCTTTCTTGTGGAATGGAGATTTTTGAAAAAGAAACTTAAAGATCTCTCTGGGTTTTTATTCTTGAAAAGAAACATACGAAACTATAGTATATACATTATGTATACTATAGCATATACTTTTCCTAGTTTTTCGTATGCGATACTTTTCAAGAATAGGATCCCTGATTTTTGAAGAATTTTTTGGTCTGAATTTGATTCTTCAGAATTTTGAAAATGAAAAATATATTAAGTAGAAACAACTTTTTTGTTATATTATATAAACAAAATATTTTACTATTAAAAAATTTATTTTTGCTGGAGCCACTAAATTTTTTTTAGTGCATTAAAAAATCTGTAAGATAATAAAAAAGTATTTATTTATTAACATTATTAATATAATGAATTTAGATATCATCTAGTATTTGTAAAGTTCATGTAACATAATTTAATCGAAATAACAGCATATTTATTATTAATTAAATTTCTACAATTATTAAAAAATGTTATTAAATTTATTTTTTCAATAACTATACTATTTTATATAAAAAATGTAGGAATGATAGAAATAGATACGCATTACGTTGCAAGAAAGACAATCGAACTTGAAATCTGGGCGCCGCCCCGACATTGCGGCTGAATACACCAGGTTGATCCAAGGCTGTTCAACGTCTATGTATTCGCTACGGACGAGAAAATCCTCCCTAACAGCATCTGAATATTGCAGTCTCATCCACTCTGACGCATCCACTTCACGAGCTTCGCTTATCCTGCTCGCGTGCTAGGGTTTGCAACCCACTGAAAACCAACAGCTTCATTCATGTGTGTTCGCGAACACACATAACAAACACTTTGATAACAAAAAATTAGCCTACATCAATCGTGAATGACAAAGAAGTATCATTTCAAATATCTTAAGAAAAAGTTATTGAGAAAGTATTAAAAATTTATTAACATTCTACAATCGTGTTTGCATAAATGTTAATTATTCTACACATTATGAAATTGTCATCAAATTATCACATATTTTAATTCTTAATCTCTACGAGTGAATCTTTGATCTTTGATTTGATAATATATCTATCTTACAATTCAAGAAAAACTTTTGTTCTTTAATCATTAATAATTTATAATTTCGTTTGCAATTCTAAAAGATAACAAACAATATCGCATCGTATCATACTTGAAGTATTATAAAAATAACGTCATAAAAATTGCAAATATCTTTTAGTGCTATAGTTGTACTAGTAAATATGTACTAGTAAATGATCCTATTTTCATCCTATTTTCGAAGATAATATAAAAATTATATAAAAATCATATTACACAAAACTTTCAATAACAGGGGGATTTGACAAGGATTTGGAGAACATAACATTTTTCTGCATTTTTAAATTTAATTCTTTGCAAATAAAAATTTTAAATACATACAATAAGTAATTAAATTATTATGTTTTTCCAATGTTAGATATTTTGAAATATTTAACACGCATGTAATATATTTTAAAATTAATATATTTTAAAATTATTTTAAAATTTAGTTTCTGTTAGATAAAAGTGTAGTAATACTGACGGATCGCTTTGTAGTAATCGGCTTTTGTTCGACGGAAACAGCGGTTGAGTTTCAAAGTTCCGATCCTGCAGTGAATTAGATTGTCATTGCTCCTTAACCCTCTTTCACTTTAAGCGTTTGTTAAGCTTTCAAATAAGTCCAGGCAACGCTTCGGGCTTTAACATTCGAGATCGATAGAGTTGTTTTCGCTGTCTCCAGACACTCGCAGTCCCGCCAGGAATAATATTTTGTCGATTGAAGATTATGTATTCCAATCTAGACCATTCTATGGTTTGATCAGCACAGAATTACACTAATAATTTTCACAAACATGAATCTTCTGAATAGTTTTATTGTCTTGATTTATATAACCGATAAATTCTAAAAATGTAATAGTTATAGTAACATATGTAAGAAATCTCAATCAATTATAGTCGATTATTTCTTCTCATATTCGACTATAATTAACCAATATCTTACGCTTTAAAGCTTACTACACCTGTTATGTTTTCAGGATTAATAAAGTGAGTTGTGATAAAGATCGCCGGGGCTTGATTCTTTACGATTTATTTTCGGGACGATGGATATGAAGACCTCAACCACGCGCGGAGTAATATCCGCTCGATTGCATTAGCGGTTGCTCGTCATCGTCGCCTTGATGAGATTAGTACTTAAAGCCTATCAGACCCATTTCCCGACCTCGGTCTATTTATTGTCAGGGCGTATCCGAAAACGCGAGTGGATGGATCGAAGCCTCCGAACAGGAAACACGGTGGAGCAGTAATCGACCACTTTAGCCGAAGCATTCTGCCGAAAATGTCTTACCTCCATTAACTGTGACAAGACGTCGAACATCTTACCTATAATCTTATACAGGCGAGAAAAGATCAATATACGGACAGCTACGGAATTTAAACTGCGATTGACCCGACGAAGTTTCCCTTTTCCCTCAATATTATTCGTGCAGTTGATGAGGTGTTGTACGAAGATAACTTCTCTTATCCGAAAGTGAGACGCGCCGAGAATCGATCGAGTAGCGCTTTTTAAATCTTCTATCACGACTGAATATGTATGCAGAATGATATTTTAAAGCCCGTATAAAATGATCTTTTACACGATAGCTAATTCATTATTCGTATAGGGAATCGATCTGCTGATATTATTATAACTTTTCTCATATGCGTTGATTTAAATTGAGAAATATTATCAGCAATATATTATGATAGTGGGATAAAATTTAGAGAATTACTTATTATTATTATTACATATAAATAATAGAAATATTATTTAATTCTTATATTTTTAGACATTCTTAAATTAAATATTTTACGTTTTGTACATATTAACATAGTTAAAAATATGTTCTATGTTTAATGGTTAATATATGTATATTTATAATACATTTAAATTATGTTAAGCTTAATTGATATATAGTTATAAATTATTATTGAGGACATTTTATATTAACATAAAACTTATGTATAAATGGTATGTTCAGGAGATTTTGCACGAACAATGAGCACATTATTATATATAAAAATAATATATATGTCATATATAATATTACTTTTTCTTTTAAAAATTTTTATAATTTAAAAAATGACTTTACTATCACACAAAATGTCAGAGTGACACGACGATCTTACATAACAAATGAACCAATCTGAGACTAGGATAAATTGTCCTAGAGAATTTACGTCATGACTCATGACTATAGAGATGTAACGTTTAATACTTAAGTCTCGAGTCTTTCCATCGTATCATCGTATACATTATATTTAAATTTGTCATTTTGAGGACAGACCCATTTCAATGCTAATATGACAGTTCTAAATATTTCTACGAATAGTTAAAGCTTAAGGAGACATTCGATTTTTTAAATATTATATTATTGCTATTAAATGCTATTATATTTAAAAAAAAACGTTTTAATTTATTATTTGAAAAGTATAAAGTTTTAAATGCGTACTTTATATACATATACATAGAACATTAACATTTTGATTTGTTTGTAATTATAATAATATTATATCTTCAGAAAATTTCGAAAGTATTATAAATCTTATTTTTTTTTTTATGGACTGGCAATATCAAAATACTATACTTCTTTTATTATCATTCGTAATACTTCGTTTCCGTAATATCATATTATCGTAAAGAGTATATAATTTTAAACATAATTTACTATTAACGCATAC
>Ga0157364_1003330_pt1 | contig 15531 bp, 6 predicted proteins | sample AttsexASBM2_FD_111476 | JGI IMG/M metagenome (GOLD analysis project Ga0157364, IMG submission 111476) | Fungus gardens microbial communities from leaf cutter ant in Ribeirão Preto, State of São Paulo, Brazil - Atta sexdens ASBM2 | ecosystem: Host-associated > Fungi > Mycelium > Unclassified ...
ATTAATTTTACAAAAGGAATCATGGCCTAAGATTATAAAAAATTAATTGCTTTAATATTAGTTTGAGCAACTATATAATCGATTGAAAAGGAAGGGAAAATTTCAATAGAAGCAAGAGATTATATCAATTCCAATCTGATCTCAGGATTAATGTTAGGACAAACTCAAAAAATATGGTTCAGATCTTGGATAGCCACAATATAAACTGGGTCATTTTTATCTTAAAAAAGCTTATCTTAAAAAGCATCTTAAAAAAGCATTCGTAAAAGTATAGCTCGTTATTAATCTCACCGCTAAAGTAAAGTCCTCTGTCAATTTTCCTTTTGCTGAAAAGTCTTAAATCAATATTAGGAATCAATTTCCATAAAATATCTACCTTTATTAGAATTAGGATTTATTAAAAAAAGATTTATCCAATTCATCAAGAATTTCAGTACGGTTAAAGATAATTGTCTGAAATCAATGTCAAATCGGAGGTTGCCGCTGATTTGACCAATTTGCTTCCTCTGCTTGTTTCTAATATCTAATACATGAACAGGGCACTATGAAAAACAAATATTTATATTTTGTTTTTTATATTGGGAACTATAAATTTTATTTTGTATATCATATATTAATAGACATAATCTAAATTTCTTGGGGTAACCGGATTGTATAACCCTTAAACAACTGAGAGAAGAATCTGTCCAAATATTCGCAAATTTAATTTCGTTTATTAAGATGTAATCAATGGCCTTCGAAATTGCCCAAGCTTCTGCTTCAAAGGAACTGAACAAGTGACTTATATCTTATATTAATGTCAACTTATATCTTATAATTAAATTTTGGGATCCAAACTGGGAACCTACGAGACTGTTATTATTTAGAGTTTTGAGATTTTAGATTCATCGGTAAATATTTAGTTCTTGATCCGAGTTGGCTCTAAAAGCCGTTAGCTTCGAGGAAGTCCTACTTGGATTACCACATTCTTTAATATACCGGAGTTAATATACCGGACCACCAGTTAATATACCGGAGTCAAAATCAATTGAAATCATAGAGACACCCTGATGCAGCGAGTAGGCGAAAGTCGGATGGTATAAAGGGGTACGTATAAAGTGTTTTAAAGGTTTAATTTATTCGATTTATTCAATATAAAGGGGATATTTCTTTTTACAACTTTACCTGACGAAAACAATGTTGATATGTTAATTAATTTATTAATGATCCTATGATACTTTAACTGAATACACTTGAGTAAGAAACCCTCAGATAATTTATTAATCATATAAATAGGATTTTTGTCTCGAAAATTTCCAATGGACTCTATTGGACGCGGCTCTCGGGAGATCCAGGACCATTTTATAAGCAGCACACAATAAATTGCTAATGATGCTAATGATGAGTTGACTGCATTAATGAATAGATATCAATACATCTATTTCAGAATATTCATGAATTATGCAGATTTATTCTTTAAAAACATGATATGATTTTTCCATCTTAAACCTGGATCCAAGACAAGTCTCAAATAACAAATAGATTTGCTAAAGAGAATTTGAGTATTAAAGAGTATAATTGATTCCGGAATCTGAAATTTGCTGGTTCGATGGAAAATCATATATTGGATTTTATGTATTTCTTTGTGTATGGCAGGTTAATCGAATCCAATCAACTGTGAAGATCATAAAAAGCTTCTGTCAGATAGTTGTTTACTAACACAGGATTATTATCCTTGAATAAAATCACAATATCGTCAGTAAATTGAATAGTATTGCAATAATGTGGAATTTTGAAAATTATTTTCCTAATATAAATATTAAAAAGTAAAGAGTCCTCAGAACAGAGCCCTGTGGGAGTCCCCTTTACTCTAATAGTAAGTAAGATATTGTTATTGTAGAATCTTATTAATCTATACGACAAAAAAAATTAAAAATAAGATTTATAAGATACACGGATATTCATATTATTCAACTCATTGTAGAGTAGAACATTGTCATATGCCCCCTTTATATCCAAGATATATATAAAGCCTCCAGGAATTGCCCTGCATAAAAACCTTGTAGGCTTCCAAATTAATATAGGCCAAACAATGGTCACAAAAACATCCCTTTCTGAAACCGAATTGAGATTCCAGTAGAATATTATCTAGTTTGATATACCTTTCAAAATGGCGCATAATTAATTTTTCAAAAATTTTAGCGATACACGAAGAAATAGAGATAGGTCGGAGATCGACAATTGCTAACACAATTATATAAATCAAATATCGATTTATCATTTCCAGCCTTGAAAAGTGGACATTGCTATGTAGTTTACATTTATTTTATTAGAGGGCAATAATGCGCGGCAGTATTTTGCGGGTTACAGGTTTTGGGCCATCATGTCCTCTTAGATTTTTCTCTAGTTTCTCTCTGGTTTCTCGCAGGTTATGCCTCATGTGATGACAACCTCAAATGTAAGAAGAATAGATTATGAATATCAACCTGTTTCGCGTCGTGAAGTTAGTACTCTTTTCTTGCACAAGTTAAGACTGTCTTAAGTACAGTCTTAAATCAATCCGAGGACTGTATTAATATTTTAAGACATTAAGACAGATATAAGATTTTGAAATAAAAAGAATGGACTGTGAATATGTAATATTGTTCCATGTTTAGTGTTTCACAGTTGATGTAGCTTTCTTATAAACAATTCATAGATAGAGGACAGAGATTTAGAAAGAGACACTGTCCAACTGCACACACTAGAAACTCTCTCTCTCTCTCTCTCTCTCTCTATATATATATATATATATATGTTTCAGAGAGGCTCGGCCGATTCCCCGGTTTCGAACTAGAGGCTATGGGTGTGATACGAAATTCGTGATTCCGCGTATCAAAGAGAGTCGTAGTAGAATTTGGCCGAATTGCCGATTGATTAAAAACGAGCGCTAGATATCCCAATTATAGTGGATTCCGAATCATTCGACGGTTGCTCTTCCGTCCTCCCTAGATAAGCGACGAATCTCTCTAATACTTTGGGATAGTCAGGCAACTTGCGACAGCATGCAGAGTGACAGTTAATACACTACAGAGCATACACTACAGGCGTTTAGGAAGCCCCAAATGAATGAATATAATACCGTAAAATCCTTTGATAATTTCTTTTTTCGTTTTCTGACAAGGAAGTACAACATTCAGGACATTTGATGTTACCGCTTTCCCTATGCTGTAAAAATAGTGAAGATATGCAACATGCACTATGTAACCACATGGAGAACGGACTAACCGCTAAGATTTGAGTGTCGATGGATGCGCGCGAACGCGGATATATGGGACACATGCTAAAGGCAGTTCATTGGCGACAGATTCCAATTGCTGAAATATGGAAAGAAATTTCTTACCTTGAGATGTCCGGTCGAATGTTTGTTCCTGAAAGAAGTGATCAGGATATCAAGGCCTCTACTATTCTGATCGAATTTAGCTACAGATTCGGGTCACACCAATAAGCACGCGCGATCGCTTTTGTTAATATTCGATAGCGGTTATATTATTATTAGCGTTAGGATGAATTAGCTAAAAGTGCAATTTCATGCAATTTCAAAATGCTAGCAGCTTTCCTTATTTTGCACGATCCCTTATAAGTTGTCGTTTTGCCGCTTGAAGTTTGGAAAGGTCCAACTACAGCGGAAAGTAGTTGGTAGACGACGCAGATGTGTTTCATCCAAAAATCGGACGAAACTAATCTTTTTGGCTACCGATAGCAATCTGTTCCGCAATGTTGCTGACAAAATGTTATTTGAGCAGCTTAAACGCACTTTAAAACTCATTCTTATTTTAGTTTCACAGGATTAAATGTATAAAAAAAAACAATTTTATCAATGATTATAAATCCAATAGCTAGCGATTTATCGCTCCATGAAAAGGAGGGGGTAGTTGCTTAACTGTAGCTAGCGTTTTCACGCTGCGTGATTCCTACTTGAAAGACAAATTTTAGCGTTTGTGGATCTATCTTATATGTTTATGCTTATATCATTTATCTACTGACTTTATACACGTAACGATGAACAGTCTTCCTCGGAAAGTATTAATAACAATAAGACTGTTTGAAATGCTTCGCACGATAAAATTATGCATTTTTGGTCATCAAAATTCATAAGCCTACGACTTCTTACTTTTCTATTTTATTTTACTTTATTGAAATATTTCTTCTGATTATTTTCATAGATTGATTAATCTTTTTTATAATATTTGATTAGACGGATTGTACATTATTTTCTTTGGATTTGACAGAATTCTCGCCTCGATGAATTTGTTATCTTCATTTTAATTATAGACGTCCCATCAAATGAGAATGGATTAAAATGAATTAAAATTTTTTTAATGCATACTTTAAATCCATGAAAATGAATTGAATGGATTGGATCCGAGCTGACACTAGTTTAATATTCGAAAAAAAAAACATTCATCTTTAAAGATTACAAATTTTATTCTAAAACATTTATAATAATTATATCTGAAATTAACTACTTCAAATTGATATTCTAAAAAACGCATCTTAGTGGGATTCGAACCTAGAACTTCTGAATTATGAATCTTCTATGTTACCCCACTTCTTCAATTGGAAAAATGTGTTATTCATTCTCTATTTCAGTTACAACTAACTAAACTAGTAACGAAATTATAGATATAATAAAAATATCATCATTTAACAGATATAATAAAGTATAAACAATTTACATTACTATGAAACAACATTGGGTAAGTGTCAAATAATTTATAATTTCGCTTGGCCGATGTCGCCATTAGTCTAATATTTGATTTAGTTTGCGAATGTTCACATCGATCATTCATTTTACTTCTAATAAAAGAGAAACAAATGAACATAGCTCAATTATTTTTACGTTATAATTTTTTTTAACTTAAATTAAAACGAAAAATTTCTTACTTATAATTTTAAATAATTTAAGTAACATTTATGGTCCATTTTTAAATAAAAACTTTTTTTATTTAATTAGATTGAAAAATTGCATTTCATATTCAGAATATTGAATTGAGCAGTATTCACGTTGCACAGAAATTGCTGATATTATTTTTGAATTTAAGTGAATTAAAAAAATATCATACTTTCTATTCACAATTTTGAATTGAGTAGTATTCACGATGCACAGAAAATGCTATTATTTTTGGATTGAAAAGCATAGAGATATACTTTATGCAATTCTTATAAATGATTAAAAATGCATTCAGAATTAAAAAGGATTCATTTTAACATTCATGAATCCGTATTTCTGAAAATCTGAATCCATTTTAATCCATTTCAATCCATTCTCGTTTACTGGGGTACTTATTATTTAACTTATTTATATATTTTGTAATTAACAATATATGATATGGTCTCTTATTAGACTTTTGTTCTGTTGTATTAACTTGTTAGAATATCAAGTGTGAACTCTATAATAGAATAATTTACATATCATGATTTTGACTTTACCTTTGTTTAGAATTGATAAAAATCAAATAAAGGTCAAAAACGTTTTTTCACTACAAAATATGAACTATTCACATTATTATTTATATTACGTCTATTATTTACTATTTTTGCTCCTTTTTAGCCTTCTTTTAATTGCTCTTTCTGTTAACTTGAAAAGTTTGCTTAACATTTTTTTATGAAATAAAATAATATCTTTTTATGAAATAAAATAATATCTTAAGAACAATATCATGGACAAAATTATATATTTTTTCATGACTAATTTACATAACATAATTGTCTGACGGTATAAATTCGGCAATCTTTAATGGAATCACGAATCTGTCGGGATTCTGTTCGAGCAGACAAGCCAGTAGACGCGGAACGGAGAGAATGGTGCCTGATATTATGCTAGGGAACTCCCTGCCAGTGGATGTTTGATAGACAATCAGTAATCTCTTGCTGAAATAATCGCCATATGTAGATACGTGACCGATCTCAATATATCGGTTCATGAATGGCGACCACATCTCGAAAGATACGCGCATTTCTTCAGAAGATTGCAACTCGGATGCGGGTCGCATGACGACGCGATAATGATCGCACAGATCATCGTACAATCTGCATACAATCTCCAAAAGTTCTTCGAATAAAATTTTGTATTCCTCGCTTTTTGCATCTTTCACCATGATGAAGGAATGTGCAACGGAAGCCTGGCATACGGTGAATAAGCCATAAGTATGCGAATCTTGCGATGGTATATATTGTTTGCCGGTGGCAAAGTACTTGAGCGGGAAATTCTTGGGATTTATCAGCTGCTTTGTATGCAATGCCAGGAAAGAGGCCAAGCTTGCGCCACCGACTAGATGCATGCGATTTGACGAATCTCTCTCGACTTCGTTATGATTCTCTATCACAAAAGTGGCCATAGGATCCTCGTGATTCAAACCGGAAGCCTCTACCACAAAACTGCGGCTGAAATCAGTACCGACTATCTTAATCATGTTGTTTTCGCCTAGAACTCGACCTGCGTGTGCCAGTATAGCAAGCTCGAACAAAGCTGCGTCGTTGCTTAGGAAATAACACATAGGATTCTTGTATTCTAGCAGATCTAGACTAGTCCCAATATCGAGATGACTTCTCTTCTTTTCCGATATCTCCGGCAAGTTGCCAACACTCTTCAATATCACCGGTTCGCCGACAGGCGTTCTAGGATCCAACTCGTTCGGTAACTTCAAGACCTTTTCTATTACATTTTCATCCAGGTCCCACATCGCTTTCTTCATCGTTTTTAAATCTTGCCGTATGATCTTGAGCTGTGTACACAACTTGAGCATTTCTTGTTCCTGCTCAGCAGTATGCTCGACATTTTCCACCAAAGTTTTCATGCGATCTGTCAATTTCTTGTTATTGTTTTCTAATGCATATCTGTCTGCAACCACCTTTGTATAGAAATCCCATGCTTCCTTCAATAGAATGATATCTACATCCATCCCGCGCAATGCGACATTTTTCTGTAATTTGTCTATATTGGCGAATCTCTCATCAAAGTCTAAATATGGCGACAGATACGCAAACGATTTGTAAGCCTTATTACCGGAAATGTACAGTGCTGAACTGTAATCTCTCTCAAAGTTTAGTGGGTGGGAAGTCCTTTGACGAATATCACATATCAAAGCTCTGTACGTACGCTTTAAAGTGTACATAAATCTATAAAATCTATACATGTTATTAATCATTGCAATTTTCTAATTTAAATTTTTTCTCTTCTTTCTTGCATCGCAATAAAGCTACAATAATTCGAAATGAATTATAAGATAACTCTATTCGTTTACTTTCATTACTTTAGCATCTGACGCAGCATTTATATCCAGATGTTCCTGTGTCATGGTTTCAATCTTTCGTTTGTGTGGCCTGATGTAACTTCCTTTGCCTGCTGCTCTTTCCGACTCTTGGATAGTGTACGGCTCTAATTCGAGTGCTTTCATTCGTTGTTTATGTCCTTTAGTATTGAAGTGAGTATGCAGAGCAGCTTTGTCTATAAAATACCTCCTAAAATCAAATTAAGTTCTTATTGTTAAAGGTAAAATAATAAGCAATGCCGATATGCCATAGGATGTTTGAATATAATCTAAATGTAATTTATTAAGAAAGTAAATACATATATACATGTATACATTTTGGTCCTTGGTTTGGGTCCTCATCGACACAATTAATCATACGTTACAAATTATTCGAAAAAACGTATGAAAGAAAACTTCAATACATAAATTAATAATCACTATTAGATGTCCACTTGTCGAATTTTTGTTATCAAATTGTTCGATTTGCTATATAATTACAATTAGATTTTTATAATAATTATTTTAATTATATCGAAAAATCACAATTTTATGAAAAAATAATATTACTTACATGAAGTCAAAGAATTGTGCGAACCATGCGTAACGCAATTATTATTAAATTGTCTGATTTATTAAAAAATATAAAATTGTGAGAAATTTGGTCAATATTCTTAAAAATCTTTTTTTTTTACATTTGTATACTATAGTACTTCCCTAGTTTTTCGTAGACGATTCTTTTCAAGAGACTCTGCTGAAGTTATTTGATACATTTCTTTAGAACAGTCTTGTCCAAAGATTTGTAATTCTGCATGACATAATCATGTAATTCATATAATTACTCACATAATTCTGAGCATTAGCTATTCACACATATTCTCTTTCCTTTTCTTAATTCTCTGAAGCTGATGAATTTATTGGGCTATACATTGAGTGATTATTTGAATAAAAGTTTAAATATTTAAATAAAAATAAAAATAATTTAACTTAGTCTGTGAAGTACTTAATATAAGTGTTAAGATAAAAATTGCATTATATTTGAATTTACTATTAGTTCTTAATTCTTGTACATATTATATTATTGTAGCAATTACTATTTTACACAAAAATATCGAACAATTCAATTTTTTATTGAATATCTACAAATTTTGATTATTTTTATTAAAATAAACTTAGTATTCATTCTTTTTTTTATGCGAGTTGTATCATTTTGGTTCTTCGAAATTAATTATTGCCTTTTAATTAATCCTTCTGTGAATGCATAGTTTAATTTTTACCTTCACTAAGAAAAAAATATATCAAATTTTAATAATATTTATTCAAATAGTGCCAGATGAATATTTACTTAAATGTAAATATATATTTATTTGGTACAAGAATCATTAATTTGATTTACTTATTATACATTTTATTTAACAAGTACTTATTTTCCATAAATAAATGTTACTATTATTAAATTAATACTATTCAAACAATTATTTATTAAAATTTAATACATTTTTTTCATTAGTGATCAGTGTTTTCACAAGATGATCCTGCTAAATATGAAATGCAAAAGTGATAATGAGAAATTGTGAAGTGTATCTATGCAAAACTATTCCTTATTATTGAAAAAGTGGAGTGTTTAATAGGCATTATAATTCACACAATTATATAAAAATATAAAAATTTTTACTGTTTAAAATTTAATATAGATACTCAGGTACATACGCATTGATATAAGGTTTAAATGGATCTCGGAAGTCATAGATCTTGTCAGTAATTGTGTTACAGATACAGTTTAACGATGTATTTTACACTTTTAATATTTTATACAATACATATCTAATTCAACGTGTTCAACGAATTCAACGTATATTAGAAGATTATGTATTTTTTGCACTTTGAAGAGAACACAATATTGTTGTCGAAACGTATACGTAATTATATTTTTGAACACATTAATCATTGTTATCACACTGAACATCTTGTGTAGGCACATTGGCAAATTTCCTTAAGTTTTTATTGTTAAATTTTAGAGCCTTTTTAATTCACTTTATTGGCATTAATTTCGAAAGGTTAATAAAAATACGAAGGAAGGCAACAGACGCAGTCTGTAATGTAAACACTGACACAGTTTGAGTCCAGAATTACAAATCTTATAGTATTACTTCAGAACGTCTAGTATTTGTACGTGCTTTTTTTTCAATTTCTTTTCCAATATGGTGTCTCAGATGAGGTATTTTCTACCATGACTACATCCTTTAAGCCTATTCTACAATGTGCTGTTTATTTCCTGTTTCTTGCTTTTTATCTTTTATTTTTTTCTCCTTTGCAACTGTTTTATCGGCAATTTCTTGTTTTTCGAAATTTATTAACTTTTATCTCAGGCAACATAAATCAAAAAATCGGATAAGAAATAAGAAGACAAGATGTAAAAAATAGCAAAAACAAGAAACAAAAAGCACATTGTAGGACACATTTTAAGTAATATAGCGCAAAGCAAAAAATTGAATCAATTTTTTATATAAATTCCTTTTTCCATCTAATCTCCTCATACAAAAAAATTTCCTTATTAACAAGTTTCTTTTCCAGCCAGATCTATACAGCATGCAAAATACAGGTTAAAGATCACAAGTGAACTATACTTCAATTAAGGGCACAAGCCACAATACGCAGGATATAGAACGCAGATCACACACAAAAGTTCAACTTCCAATCTTCTGCGTTCTATACTCCTGCAATCTGTAGCCCATTATATTCATCGACATATATAGATCTTGAGTCGATCATGCGAAGCATGTATTCGACGCCCCATATGTTCGATTTGATGGTAATTGTAGAGTTTAACCTCTTTGCTTCAAATTTTAGTAAAATTAATCTCATTCAATGCGTTTTTGTATGAAATGAACGAATCTGGCAAAAAAGACAATTTTTTTCGGCAGATTCGTTTATTTCGTGCAAGAATACGTCGACTAACTAATTTTATCAAAATCAGAGGTGAAGAGATTAAACTGAACAATTATCGATTTGAATTTTTAGGTTAGATTATTATAAGTCTATAAATTGCGAACTTACGCGCAATGTACGCAATAATATTGGGCCGCTCCCGGCTTATCGAAGTCCACTTCCTGGTTTAACAACTTCCTCGCGTTCTCTTCCTTCAGATCCTCGTCAATCTAGAAATAATCAGTATTATTTGTCGAGACGATGATCGCAAGACGTGAAGAACAGGAAGGGCCGAGCATGTCGAGGAGGTTATGTTTAGACAAAACTGACGCGGTTCACCTCGTCCAAATCCTTCGTCCTCCGTTTTGTTTGCCAATTCTTCTTCAAATGCTTGTCACCTCTGTGAGTCTTTTTACGTTTGTACGTCATCGTTTATACTTATAAAAATTATCCCATCGAACTCGGCCACGACAACCATGTGCATGACGTAAGAAAACAACGGCTGCAATCGATTTGGGCTGCGTTCCATTTCACGCATGATGCGTATGCTTTATTGCATTATTTATCCTTGTTATTCATTGAATATTAAACAAGGATAAATGATGCATCATGCGCATTATGCGTGAAACGGAACGCAGTCTTGAAGTTTGTTCGCATCACATGCTCCAACATATAATATGCTCCTACCATAGCTCTTACTCATTTCAATGCGCATGATAGAGTGAGTAAGAGCTGTGGTAGGAGCATGATATTGGAGCATGTTGGAGCTTGTGACACAAACCTTTGGTTTACACTGCGTCACTCGCGAGTATCATTTGTCCTTGTTTAACATCTGATAAACGACAAGGATGAAATGATTCTACGAGCATGTGAGCGTAAATAGAACGCAACTTTGGATGCTCATGCGCTTGTAATCATCATTTTGTTTTTATTGTTTATTAAACATAAAGGGCTCCACATAATAAAAGGAACAGAGAATAAGAATTTCAACCTATCAGAAATCTGTGAATCTATGTGTTCCACATAATAAGCATTAAGAACCGGAGAGAAATCTGAGAGAGGACGTGACGGCCCAAAATCTGTAACCGCAAATGTTGCCACGCTGACAAGGTGGATGTAAACTACTGCCCTCTGACAAAGTGGATGTAAACTACATAGCAAGATCCTTTTTTCTAAGTATATTTTCTAAGGATATATTCACATAGCAATGTATTTTCTTAGGATATCCTAATTTGATCAGATTGATCTCATTCTGATCCAAAACATTAAATCATCCATATGATTAACTCAGGACATTTATAATTATCACTAATATAACACATTTCTAGAATATTCTATTTTGATTAAAAAAAATTTTGATCACTATATTGATAAATTGCATTTTTCAACTTTCAACACATATATGTCATATACATTTACGTATTGTACGTATATTATGAAGACATATCTTTGTAATTTAATTGTTAATTTTTTAAATGCATACATAAATATCTCACACAGCATATTGAAAACTAAATCTTTGTTTCAAGAAGAATTTAATATTTATTTTGATATGTATTATTACATAATTTGACAGTTGCAGCTATATACCTATACAGCAATGGAAATCGAAAATATATGAAATATATTTTAACATTTTTAAGATATCATCAGTTTATTATAATGACTAAATCATGAATACACTTCCCATATAAGACATTCAGGAAATATCTTACTCCGAACCAAGTAAATATGTACAATACATCTTAGAGATATTCTAAAGACATTTGAAACATAGAATATCTTACAGTCGTTTCTAAGATGTCTCTCTTATATAGAACTTATGGCATAGTAATTATTGTACATAAAAGAGCATAGTTAATAAAATTATCTTTCAAGTGATTTATAATTAAGTTTTTATAGTTTTAAAGTTTTAAAGTTGTCTCAAATTTATCTTCAGCTACCGTATAGATCGTCTTATTCCGCAAACACAATAGCCCTAATAGCATAATATGAATAATGATGATGGAACAATAATTCCGATCACAATTCATTCCAATTTTGTTTTCACGATAGGTGGTCTGCTTGTGAACGATTGAATATAATTGATTGGATCCATAAATAAAAATCAATCATGTTTATTTGCTTGATGAGCAGACTTACTTTCTCGGTTATTTTCACGTTCATAGCCATCTTTCTCGATGCAAATTTATGGCCGCAGCATAGACTCTTGCATAATGCATAATGCATAAGAAAATCAACCAATCGAAATTCTTTTTTCTATGGGAGGAAAGAAAAGATTCTGATTAATTGATTCGCTTATGCACTATGCGTTGTGCGTTATGCAAAAGTCTGTCTGCTGCGGCTTTAAGGCACAATTTACAACAACGCGTCAACGCCGTCAGTCGGCGGTCTACTGTGACCAGTAGCTACACATCTAAGCATGATGTTTCCAGCATATCAGCATAGCGAGAGTATACCTTTAGAATACAAACATTAAAGCTATACACTCATTGGATATCGTGTTACGCGCGACATCGCACTGGTGTGCCAAGCCAGTGTCGTATATATGTCATACAAATGGCTTATCCCTAAATGTATTGGCTCCTGCACTGGACGCGGAAACGCTTGCCGCGCGGCAAAATGAGACACGGTAATTGAACATATTAGAAGCTGTAAGCTTATTGGCTACCGCATCACATTTTGCCGCGCAACAAGCATTTCCGCGTCCAGTGTGCAGAAGCCATAATAGATATATAATTTCCATGTGCGATGGAAACTCAAGCCAACTTTTGCCGCGTGGCGGAAATAATATTACATCATTTTTAGAATTTTAGAAGTTTTCAAGGTGAGACCGACTTAAGAACATAGAATTATTGGTTAGTGCGATAACTTCCGCCGTACAAGCGTTACTGCGTTCTGTGTGCAGGAGCCATCATGGTACAAAGACAAGAGGTTTGTTCGCATCGCATGCTCCAACATGCTCCTGCCATAGGGCATAATGAGGGCATTGGAGTGAGTAAGAGAAACAATTTTATACTGATAATTCCGTACATTTAATTGTCCAATTGGACACTTTTTACAGCGTATTAAATAAAGAAACATAGCAATTTAATGACTTAAATTTGTTAATCAGATGTGTTCAACTCAAACGTGATTTTTTAATAATAAACCGAAAAAATAAAAATTTAAAAAAGAAAAAATTTTCTAAACTAAAAATTTCATGGTTACAATTCGAGATTTTTTTAATAGCAAATTCAATTTTTCCTTTACAAATTGCTAGACGGAATTCTTAATCTTAAAAACTAAAATCACAGTGATTTTTTTGAAAAAAAAAATTGTTATTTCAGCTACTAATAATCGGAGGGTAATCTTTTTTTTTAAATTTTTCGAAAAATGTTGGATTTCGAATGCTTCACGCGGCTATTTGATATGATGTATATTAACGAAATTATTTCTATTTTTTTATATGAAAAAGAACCCACTCTTTAAAATCGTTTCAAAATAGTTTTAAAAAATCGTTTTGTTATTAAGGGTATGTGATAATGCAACTCTTGAAGAAATCTTTGTAAATTGTTGTGCGACTGCTCAAAGATAAAGAAATTAAGTTTTCCGCAAACAGATTTTTAATGAACAAATAGCTTTTTGCAAAAATTAATGAACACTTCAGGACTAGATTTGCACGTCATTACGAGAGTTACATTTTATAAGAATTTCAAAGCTTTGCGTTTAAATCTCAATGAACACAGAGCGAGTGGAAAAAAGGCTTTTTTTCAAAAGGTGTTTTTTAATTTTTTTTTACTAAACTAATAAATCAATTTTAATGTTCTATGTCTCATTATGTATTTTGAATACCTACATTTTTCATATCGAATTTTTTTCCATATAATCAATATCTTTCGTTTTATAAGCGAAAAATAGTTACTTTTTGCATCTATTGCACAAGTCTCTCTCTCGAGTCTCAAACGTACACATTTCTTTTCTGATAGCCTTTCGAGACTTTCGTAAAGAGAAATGCTGATTTATAATTTTTTTTCAGTAAAATTCTACTTCTACTGAACTATTCTTGTTACTCGAATTTATGAAGGAGAAGTATACTATATAACGCGCATGAAAAATCGTAAACAATTAAATATCTCGTAAACTGCGTTTTAACATGATTTATTCTGGATTAAGGGGAGGAGTACACTATTATTACAATTTATTAAAACTTATATATTATTATTTAGAATGCCCCCCCGCCTCTTATTGATGTCTAAGGCCGCCGAGCGACTGAGATTTTCGAGAAAGCATTTTCGGTCGCTTGAAACAAGTGATTAGAGTGAAGGAGCTCGTTCTGTCTCTCAGCGCTTCACTCTCAGCGCCGCAGGCGAGCACGAACATGGGCTCGTGCTTAAGTGTGTGGCCGTTTTGCCGTCTAATTCTGTGTCGCCGCCGTCAACGCAGAGTTCTTAGCTGAGTAGTCAGAAGCTTAAGTAATAATTTATTGTAGAATGTCAATTATTCTCTACAGAAATGTTAGATCCATGAATTAATTGTTAAACAAAATTAAACGCTGCTAAAAAAAAATTCTCTATTCAGAATCACTGGTCGCTTGCCTAAAAAATACAGGCAATAGGAACAGGGAATAAAAAATTTCAATCTATCAGTAATTGTGTACTCTGTGTAGAATGCATGTTTTTTGATATAAGTATTAAATCTGTCATCCTCTTCCTAATTACCTCTTCCTAATTACAAATAAATGCTGAATGCAACTGTTATATAATATAATATGAATATAATATAATGTGAATATAACAACAATATATATAATAGATCTTATAAATTTTACGTAATATATAATATAACGGTTATCTACCTTCGACATAATATCTGTTATACAAATGTGTTATATTGAGATTATGTTGCTTTACTGTAACAAGTACATTTCAAAATAATGCAACATAACATAGTTATATAACAATTATTTTGTAATTATATAATAAAATTAATATCATTACAATATAACATTCTGTTATATTATGATTATTTCCAGGTTATATCGTAGCTATACTCCGTGTTTGCTGGGTAACTTTAATGATTAATATTTCGGTTTACGGGGTAGAGTGTCACTTTTTTGCCAGATTTGTTCATTTCGTCTAAAAACGCATCGAATGACACTCGAATTTCATCAAAATCAATGAGAAAGGTAGAATTCTCGAGTATTATCAAGATGCGCGCGCAGAGAAGATGGCTCCGATTTGCCTTTCGCACCGTTCTGTCAAATCCAGATATATATATATATATATAGAGCTAAGTATGCTGAGTCTATCTTATATGTCTACGGAAGACACCGCCCCCACCCCCCCCCCCG
>Ga0157364_1003331_pt1 | contig 15530 bp, 14 predicted proteins | sample AttsexASBM2_FD_111476 | JGI IMG/M metagenome (GOLD analysis project Ga0157364, IMG submission 111476) | Fungus gardens microbial communities from leaf cutter ant in Ribeirão Preto, State of São Paulo, Brazil - Atta sexdens ASBM2 | ecosystem: Host-associated > Fungi > Mycelium > Unclassified ...
AGGAGTTAGGGTTAGGAGTGACGTCAAGGGACATGGGTTCCTCATGGTGTACACATGGTGTGCACATGTACAGCGGAGATTAAAAGTATGATGTCAGGGCACATGTAGGAAGCATGGTGGCCTTATGGAAAACACATGTGGATGAGTAATAAGACATGAGGATAGAGCATGGACTTTAGAGTCGGTAATATAATGTTGTAGCACGGACCAGGACAGGATAGTATATATAGTAGTAGATAGAGTAGGAGCTTCTTATCGAGTTCTCTTGTATCAACCCGGTATAAGGTTTAGTCTCTGAACCAACTCTAAGGTTTTGAGTCTACAACATTTTGAGTCTACAACAATGTTGATCTTAAGGCAAAATACATGGCTGTTTAGGGTAGGCTAGAAGTAGTTAGTATAGACCATGGAGCTTAGTATATAAGGTAGACAATCTTGTACAGAGTTCTCTATTGAGTTCTCTTATATAACCCTATACAAGGTTCTGCTCATTAGCCAACCCTAAGGTCTTTAAGTCATAACATAGTGGAGAAGTCAAGTAGGATCAGACTCTACTGCCTGATAGGCCTATGGATTGTCATTTCAAGCACCCTTGAAGTACTAGAATGACTAGCACTTCCTTGAGAGATATCTGTATTATCTAAGCTAGCCTAGTATATAGAAATGATTATAGCTTGAGAGAGATTAAGAAATGCCTTCTTAAGCCATAACAAACATAGAAAGTCCTTAAGATAATACAGAAGCAAATTATTGAGCTTACTGAGTAATGTTAGCTTTTGTAGCCTAAGCAAATGATTTGATCTTGGGCTTAAGTTTGGAGGCTAAAGAAAATAAAAGTGAGTGCCATCTAATACTTGATAGTTTTAGAGATCATTATAGCTGGACTAGGTGTCATAGCTAAATAAGGATGAGATATTGCTATTTCTAAGACTAAATAAGTTGTTACAGCCTTGGAAAGAGAGAGAGCCTATTGTTAGAGTTAAAGACAGTAGACTTAATTATTTTCAATTTCTTTCTCATTTTAATTTTTCTTCTTTTTTTTTTCTTTATTTTCTTTATTCTGGAACTTAGGACTAGAGATTAGTATGATGTCACATGTCACTGTCACAGGATCACATGACATAAAAGAATGTAGAACAAATGATATCATACAACATGGCAACAGCATATTGAATTTATGACAAATATATGTACTTTAGAGTAGAATAAGATAGTATGTGTACAGATCATGGTCAGTAGTATATAAGGTAGACTAGTTTTTACTTAGAGCCTTATCAAGTTCTCTTGTGTCAATCCTATTATAAGATTCCTCTTATTAATCTACTCTAAGGTCTTTAAGTCATAACACCTATGATATGAGTAATGTCTTACTTCTAGAGTCAGAAAGCTCTGGTACATCAACAGCCATCTAAACATCAGGAAAAAGTGTTAGAACAAGATTAGAATCATAGATAGTCTTTATAGCTTTTATAAGAGTGAAAGTATCAGATTGAGATAAGACTTTGAAGTAATCTCACCTAGCTTCAGAAATAATCTGAAGTATATTCTAGATATAAGAGTTAACTTCCAAAATAATAGAGAATTGGTCAACAGAACATTCTCTAAGAAGATTTGTTTTTATAAAGCTGTCACATTCTCAGATAATACATGATTACTCAATTCTGAACTTCTGAGATGCCCTACTAAATCTTAGATAACAAGGTGTGAACCATGTTTAACAAAAGCATATAAGATGCTCAAGAGATAAAGAAAGTACTTTAGCATTAGTTTCAAAATGCTTACAATAACTAGACAGTGACAATTTATGGTAGTTATCAACCTCCAGCTTAGTATTATGAGTAATGTTGCTATTTCCTAATTAGGAGAATGACTTAACTGATTTATGCTTAGACTATGACTCAGGTTGGACGGTCCAAGCCTTTATGGTTGGGATATTATTCTCTTCACTCTTACTCAAGTCTTTGTCTAAGTTGCAATCTGAGCTGAGTTTAGTATTGTAATACTAGTTACAATCCTAAGCTTAGTTTAGATTGCAACTTAGACAAAGACTTGAGTAAGAGCAAAGAAGATAATCAATTAGTAAAGTATAAATGAAGAAAATATAAGAATATGAGAAACCTTCACTATTACATGAAATACTAATTGGTATTACATAAGAGTAACATAAGGCACAGTAATTGTGAGTCATAGAAGAAGTAAACTCTAATCTATATCTAGTCTGTATACTAGCTAACTCTAATCTATTATGATTTATGAAAAATGCTAGAACATTCTATAGTTATATAATATACTTTATAATATTCCTACTTATCTAAGTCTATGTTTGTAAAAAATAAATAATAAAATAAATAGATATTTGTTATAGTCTAGATAGCTTATAACAATGTAATATATATAATACTATTGTTATTGTTCTAAGTCTAATTATTTTCATTAATCTACTATGACTATTATTGTGTTCTTGTTATTTGATTTTGGAAATAGTTCTATAATATTAATACTGATCTCCCACAATGGTCCTTGAGATATTTATAATAAATGAAGTTTGTCAAAATCAAAGACAGTAAACTCTATTTTATTTTATTTTATTTTTATTTTTATTTTTATTTTCTATTTTAGACTTAGAGTTAGGTGTTAGTATGATGTCACATGATATGACCCAGTGTCACACATTAGTCACATGTCACAAAGAATATCATACAGCATATAATATGTATAGCCTTTAAGATAGATTAGGTTTAGTATAGCACAGTCCATTAGTCTAGCATATATAAGATAGATTACTTTGTACTCAGAACTCCATTGAGTTCTCTTGTGTTAACTCTAATACAAGATTCTTTTTCTTGGCCTATTTTAAAGTCTTGAGATTGTAATATTAGAACTTGATTCTCTTTCTTGAGACTGCCCAACTTAGAGCCTTCTCTTACTTATTCTCTCATCATCCTTGACTGGTGGTCAACACAACTACTAGTCATCCTTGGTATAGAAGCCAAACTTCAGTTATAAAGAGGAGCTAGCTATCCAGCATAGGTAATCATAGACAGTTGGAACCAGACACAGGCTTCTTCTTAGATATACTTGTTGCTTAAATGTGCAGTGTTGTACAGTGTATCTGTATCTTTTTGTAGTAGAAGCTCTGTACTATAGCATCCACTTGTAACCTGTATATATAAGAGAACAGTGAGTGTTCTTCAGATCTTATCTAAAGTAGAATGTCTTTCTTAAGATAAAATTGTTTACTTTTAAATTAGAGCAGTAACCAGTAGTGGAGATAGTTAGTAGACAGTATGAGGTAGAAATTAAAGAGGGCCTACTAGCACTTACAGAGATTGAGTCAAGTTCCAAGTATGAATCTGAGAGAGAAACTAGTATTGGCTTTACCTTACCCTTATATATGTCAGAATTGCAAAGAGTGAACTTTATTTTATTTTTGATTTATTTTTGATTTTCAAACTTAGGGTTAGGGTTTAGTGTGACATGTCACTGTCACACTGTCACATGATCACATGGCATAATAGAAGATGATAGAAGGTTCTGAAAGGAATAATGTTATGCAATGTGTTATACATATATTAACCTTAAGATAGATGCATGATCATTTAGGGTAGGCTAAAGTAGTAGAGCATGGACCATTAGTCTTAGGTATATAAGGTAGATGATCCTGTACAGAGTTTTCTGTCAAGTTCTCTTGTGTTACCTAATATAAGGTTCTTTCTCTTAGACCTACTCTAAGATCTTTGAGTTATATATTATTACCTTCAATCCCACTAATCATTTCCACCACTTTACAATATTATGAGTCAACTCAACCAAATACAAATAGAGCAGATCATCTGATAATATTAGGAGCAAATTGCCAATATACAAGTATAACTTCAGACTGTTGTAGCAACCACTCGCCAGAATGGCACTTGTGATATGCCGACTTCAGCAAAGCTCTCAGTAGGCTATCTAGTAGTGGGGATTACAAGAGAACTCAACAAGGAGCCCTCGCTGCATTGCTACCCTATTTATATAATTACAAGTGGTCCATGCTACAACAATGTGTCTACTATGCCTCCTGCCCTAAAGACCATATGTCTATCTCATGTCTACTCCACAGTGACTGTGCAAGACTGTGCATCCTGCCCTAATGTCCATGTGTACTACATGTGGTAGCAATGTGGTGTACATGCTCTCTGACATTATCATCTAGGCTCTTCTAGCCTTGTAGACCCTTCTAGACTGCTCTAGGCCTATGACATCATCTCACATGACTTCCAGGTCACGTGCCCTTTTCCCATTGTAGACTAATAATAATACTACTATCCTATTTCTGTCCTAACCCTAACCCTACCTGAAGTCTGTCCACACACTTGTCTTATAACACAGACATTGATGGGAGCAGGAGCAGGAGCAGTGGCAGTGGTTCCTCAACCCAATACTAGGTCTAATATAGAAGTGACTAAGCCACAAACATTAAATAGAGCTGTAAATAAGGTTTGGAGTTCCTAATAGCATACAAGCTATTTATAAGAATAAGAATGAGTAAGATGGTAGTAAAAGAACAAATTCAGTGGATATTGTCATATGTGTAGGGGAGATCAGCAGATATATAGAAGAAGAATGTTTTGGAAGATTTAGAGGTAGGAATGTTGGAATATACAGCAGTAAGAGAATTTTTGGTAGATCTAAAGAAGGAGTTTGGGGAAGGAGATGACAAAACAATAAAAGTAGCAGAATTGAAGAAGATAGAACAAGAGAGTAGGACAATGGAGGAGTTTGTGCAGAAATTCAGAAGAGCAGCAAGAAGAAGTAAATATAAAAGAAGACCATTGGTAGAAGAGATTAAGCAAGGAATAAATAAGATGATTAGGAGAAAGCTTATAGAGGCAGAAAGGCCTTCTAAGAGCATTGAACAATGGTATGAGAGGGCAGTAAATTTAGACAAACATTGGAGGAATAGTAAATAAGAAGAAGAGAGGCTATAGAGAAGGAAAGAATAGAAGCCTTCAGCACTAAGGCAAAATATAGGAACACAGTTACAACAAATGCCACAGCCTCAAATTTGGCTGAGAAGACAGAAGGTTTCTCAACAGTGGGCACTAGCAGGGCCTACTCCAATAGAAGAAGTAGAATGAATGAATGCAATTATGATGAACCTGAACCAATAGGCAGGATTCATACCTAGATGTAATTTATATACCATAGATGTAGATAGAGGAAGAAACTGTTACAATTGTGAAGGGTTTGGTTATATTGCAAGAAACTATATATAAAGGGAGTATTGGATTGGCTAACTCTGAAAGGAGTTAAAAACATAGAAATTCTTAAGACTAGCCAACTATTATCAGTAGTTTATTAAGAACTTTACAGTGATAGCCAGACCTTTACACAATATGGTGAAGAAGGGTCAGAAGTGGGATTGGACAGAAAAACAGGAGAAGGTGTTTAGAGAGTTGAAGAAGAGATTTACAAAAGAACCAGTGTTAGCAGCACCAGACTTAGATAAAAAAAATAAGGATAGAAGTAGATACATTGGACTATACAATAGAAGGGATGTTATTTATAGAGTACAAAGATAGAAAATGGAGACCTGTAGTATATCTCTCAAAATCTCTAAATGAAACAGAGAAACTATAAGATTTATGACAAGGAGATATTAGTAGTAATTAGAGAGCTAAAAAACTAGAGGCATCTATTAGTGAGTACAAAATTCAAGTTTGAGGTCTGAAAAGAACATAAGAACTTGAATCATTTCATGAAAGTGCAAAAGTTAAACAAAAGACAAGCTTATTAGACCTTATATCTGTTAAGATTTGATTTTATCTTGAAATATGTTCTAGAAACAAAAATGAGAAAAGTGGATGGACTTAGTTGTCAAAATTGTGAACAGTGGACTTTATTTTTCCTTGTCTCTTTTCTTTTTCATTTTTCATTTCATTTTTGTTTCTATTTTACTTAGGATTAGGGTTTACTGTGATGTCATGGTCATACATGTCATATGACACTGTCATAGTCACATGGTCATGATGGAAGAACATAGAAGGTTTTAGTATGATGACATCATCTAATATGTTTAACACATATTAACCTTAAGGCAGACACATGGTCATTTAGGATAGACTAAAGTAGGAGAGCACAGACTATGAGCCAGTAGTATATAAGGTAGACAATCTTGTACAGAGTTCTCTATTGAGTTCTCTTGTGTTAACCCTAATACAAGGTTCTATTCATTGATCAACTCTAAGATCTTTGAGTCATAATATTAGTAGAAGACTAGACTGGAAAGTAGGAGTAGAGAATGACAATAATAATTAGACACTAATTAAAGAACAATAGATTTGTAGTTTAGTCAAAGTAGTAATAGAAGAATCTGAAGTAGAAATATTAGAAAAAATAAAAATAACTAGGAATAAGGACAAAGAGATAGTCAAAGTAGTATAGAAAATGAAGAAAGCACAAGTTAAAGTATTGCAAGATGATGAATGGCAGGTAGAAGAGGATTTGGTATTAAAGAAAGAAAAGATGTATATACCAAAGAATGAGAAGTTGAAAGTGGAGATAATCCAGTTATACTATGATGTGCCAGTAGCAGAATAAGATGGAAGTTAGAAGACAACAAAGCTAGTAATGAGGAATTATTGGTGGCCTGAAGTAACAAAAGATGTAGAAAAATATGTGGATGGTTATGATATGTGTCAAAGGATGAAGAATAGGACAGAGATACTAGCAGAGAAGTTGAAGTTGAGTGAGATATTGGAAAAACCATGAATGTATTTAATGGTGGATTTCATCACAAAATTACCATTAGTAGCAGGAAAGAATGTGATTTTAGTAGTGTGTGATAGGTTGTCAAAAATGATACATTTTGTAGCAACAACAAGGAGAACATCAGCAGAGAAATTAGTAAGGTTGTTCAGGGATAATATGTAGAAGTTGCATGGGTTACCAGAGAGTGTGATGTCAGATAGAGAACCATAGTTTGCAGTGGAGTTAACAAAGAAGTTGAATAGAATGTTGGGAATTGAGACTAAACTGTCAACATCTTTCCATTCACAAACAGATAGACAAATAGAGTGAATGAACCAAGAGTTGGAACAATATTTCAGGTTCTTTGTGGATCATAGACAAAAGGACTGGCTAGAATGGTTAGCATCAGCAGAATTTGCAGTCAACAATAAAATACATCCAGCAACAAAAATATCTCCATTTATGGTGAACTAGGGTAGAGAACTAAGAATGGGGGCAAATATCAGAAGAAAAGGAAAGATAAAAAAAGTGATGGAGTTTGCTGAGAGGATAAAGAAAGTACAAGAGGAAGCAGAAGCAGCACTAAGAAAGACCTAAGAAGAAATGAAGTAGCAAGCAGATAGGGGGAGAAAAGAAGTTAAAGAATAGAAGAAAGGAGATAAGATGGTATTGAGTACAAAAGATTTAGTGTTTAAGAAGAGATTGGCAAGGAAATTAGTGGATCAGTATATTGGTTCATATATTATTGACAAGATAGTTTCTACCAATATGATCAAATTACAATTGCTAACTTCAATAAGGATTTATCTAGTAGTGAACATTAGTTGAGTAGAAAGTAAGTAGGAGGGAAAAAGGCAGAGGAAGTAAAACCAGTGGAGATAGAAGGAATGGGAAGTTAAAAAAATACTAAATAAAATAAAAGTGAGAGGAGTAGTAAAGTACTTGGTACAATGGAAGGGGTTTATAGCAGAATATGATATATGAGAGAAGAAGAAGGATTTAGAAAACATGAAGGAAGTGGTAGCAGAATTTAAGAGGAGAATAAATGTAGAAGTAAGGCAATAAGAGAAGTTGGAGATGGTAGAAGAAAGAGACTTTAGAAGGAGGGAGTTATCTGGAAAATACACAGTAAAGATGTTATATGGATGGAATGATGGCAAGTTTGAGAACAAGTATTTAAAGAAGTTGGAGAGAAACTGGTAAAAGAAAGTCAGTTTCTTCAGAGAAGAAACCTTGAAGAGAAGGTAATGTCTGAATCAAAGATAGTGGACTTTATTTTATTTCATTTTCTTTCTCATTTCAATTTTCTTTTCTATTTTTATTTTTTATTTTGGACTTAGGGTTAGAGATTAGCATGATGTTACACAACATGACCTAGTATCACATACTAGTCACATATCACAAAGAACATTGTTAGAAGGCTCTAAAATAATGATATCAACTCACATGTCAACAGCATATAGTATACATAGCCTTTAGGGTAGGCTAGGTTTAGTATAGTATGGACCATTAATCTAGCATAAATGACTTTGTACTTAGAACTTCATTGAGTTCTCTTATGTTAACCTTAATACAAAGTTCTTTTTCTTGGCTTACTCTAAGGTCTTGAGATTGTAACAAAGTTCTTCTATCTTCTTTATGTGTTATACTTTGTTCTGCTGACATTTTTGAAATCCTTGTATATATTTCTTGATATTCTAAAGTATTTATTCTTATATTCTTTTGTTATTGGGAATACATATCTTTTCATATATACTACTTTCTATATGATTAAAGTTCTTGATAGAGTGTTAACAAAAGTTTGCAAAGTATAAAAAGCTTTTTGCTTATTTTATTATGGTTGATGTTTTCTATTTTTCTTTTAACTTAAGGTTAGAGTTTAGTATAACATCATATATGACTATTACAAACTGTTACATGACATGACATGGTGTCACACATATGTCACAGGTCACATGATCACATATCACAGAAGGACATAGAAGGTTCTAGAACAATGATATTATATTATATTGTATTTAGAAACTCTATTGAGTTTTCTTGTGTAAAATTTATATAAGATTCTTCTTTTGACTCATTATTGTTTAACTACTACTTTTATATGTCAGAATCAAAGATAGTAAACTCTATTTATCTTTTATTCTTATCTCATTTCTATTTTATTTTCTATTTATTTTATTATTTTGAACTTAGAATTAGGAGTTAGTGTGATATTACATGTCACAGTCACATAATCATATATCACAGAAGGATGTAGAAGGTTTTAGAAACAATAATATTATATCACATGTTAACAGCATGTAGTATACATATCTTTTAGAATAGGCTAGGTTTAGTGTAGTACAGACTATTAGCCAAGTGTATATAAGATAGATACTTTGTATTCAGAACTCCATCAAGTTCTCTTGTGTTACCTAATACAAGATTGTTCTTTCACTCTAACCTTTGAGCCTAAGTTCATAATACAATAGTTATATTTTTATTCTTTCAGTTTCTTTTTTATTTTCCTAATATTATAAAGTCATTTATATAATTTTCTAGTATTTCTTTATATAATAGTTCCTGAATACATTCCTCATTATTCTTTATAATATTCTTGGTAAATTACATAGGCTAAAGTACATAGTCTTTAGTCCAAACAGTTTCTTTTTTATTAAAAATACTGCTTTTTATTTATCTTCTTTTTTGATTTATACATTGTTGTATCTTGTTAAAGGCAATTCACACTTGCTAAGAGTATCTGCAGATTCTCATATGTTAGATCTATCTGTTTGAAAGATACATCCCTGCAGTGATGCTATACTCTCAACATCTATGAAACAAGTTCATCTTCCATGATGGCTATTTTTCTTGCAACATATCCTCATGGTAGTGATACAACAATCTGGATATTCTATCTTTTATAACAGGAATACTCCTATCTAACCCAGTCTTTTATAGCAGAGTTCTCCTACCTTACTCCTGTCAGTATCTTACTACTAAAACCTCTACTCAGGGTGATACACTGAAACTCTGAGCATCTCTTATATTTCTTACTCATATATAAGACTAATAATTACACTGTAATTTGCTAGTCTGATAATTGACAAAGATAATTCTTATTGAACTCAATCTCTAGTATTCAATGGTGACACACCAAATCAACACTCAACTCCATTTTAGACCTCACTTACTTCTCTGAAGTTGCAACCATGCAGCAAATAGACAGTACAGCATATATATTATGAATCAATGCTTAAAGGGTTAAGCAAAGAAGCAACTCTTGTATTTGAGTAACACAAGAGAACTCGATAGAGTTCCTGGTACAAAGTAGTCTATCTTATATACTACTACTCATGGTCCATGCTCACTACTGTGCACCCTACCCTAAATGACCATGTGTATGTCATGAGGCCAACATGTGTTGTCCATATTGTATGATGTCACTTTATTCCAGAACCTTCTACTCTATTCTCTTGAGTTCCGTGATCAGTCTTGTGACTGAGTTGTTCTAAAAATAGAAAATAGAAAATAAAAGAAAAATAAAAATAAAAATAAAGTAAGAGAGAAAATAAAATGAAGTCCACTGTCAATGATCTTGACATTACCCCCCTCTTAAGATTTCTCCTCCGGAGAAATGTTCTGTTCTCCAATCTCTTCTTCTTATCTTCTCGTTTTCTTCCTCCATTTTTTCTTCTATCCTCTTCAAATGCTCACTTTCGTCAATCTGCCTATCTCCCTTCCACTTCTTCCAATTCTTTTCCAACTTATTTAAGTATTCCTCCTCAAATTTTCGATCATCCCATCTGTACAATAACTTTGCCATATACTTCCCCAGTAACTCCATTCTTCTGTATTCATCCACTTCTCCCTCTTGTCTTCTAACTTCTATTCCCCCTTGCTCAAACTCTTCAATCAATTCTTCTGCATTTCTCAAATTTTCTCTCCTCTCCCAAGTGTCCTCTTCTGCCGTAAATCCCTTCCACTGTATTAAATACTTCTCTACTCCCCTTATTTTTTTCTTGTTTAATATCTTTTTGACCTCCCATTTTTCTACTCCCTCTACCTCTACCGGTTTGCCCTCTTCTTTCTTTTGTCCCTTCACCTGCTCCCTATACCTCACAATTCGACTAATGTTTACTACTGGATGAATCCTCATTGAACTCGGCAATCGTAACTTTACTGCATTCGAGGATATTACTTCCTCTATCGTATATGGTCCCACATACCATTCCATCAGCTTTTTACTAGGTCTTTCTTTGAACACTAAATCCTTAGTGCTCAATAGTACCCGATCTTCTTTCCTCCATTCCTCCATTTCTTTTCTTCCCCTGTCTGCATACCTCTTCATCTCTTCTTGCATCTTCCTTAATGCCGCTTCTGCTTCCTCGTGAACTTTCTTCATTCTCTCTGCAAATTCTGTCGCACTCTCCACCTTTCCTTTCTTCCTAATATCTCCCCCCATCCTTAACTCCTTCCCATAATTTGCCATAAAAGGCGATATCTTTGTCGCCATATGTACTTTATTATTTATCGCAAATTCCGCCATTGCCAGTCATTCCAGCCAATCCTTCTGTCTGTGTTCGATAAAGAACCTAAGATACTGTTCTACCTCTTGGTTCATTCTTTCAGTCTGCCCATCTGTTTGAGGATGGAAAGTGGTTGATAATTTGGTTTTTATCCCTAACATTCTGTTTAATTCCTTAGTCAATTCCACTGCAAACTGTGGTCCTCTATCCGACACCACACTTTCTGGTAACCCATGCAATTTCCACACATTGTCTCAGAAAAGTCTTGCCAACCCCTCTGCTGATGTCCCCTCAGTAGTTGCCACAAAATGTGTCATCTTTGACAACCTATCACACACTACCAATATTGCATCCTTCCCTGCTACTACCAGCAATTTCGTTATAAAATCTACGGTTAAGTGTGATCACGTCTTCTGTGGCACTTCACTCAACTTCAGCTTTTCCGCCGGTTCTTCTGTTCAATTCTTCATCCTTTGACATAGGTCGCACCCCTCTACATATTTTCCCACATCCCTCGTTACTCCAGGCCACCAGTAATTTCTCGTCACCAACTCCACCATTTTCCATCTTCCTCCATGTCCTGCCGCTGGCACATCATGGTGTAACCGAATTATTTCTACCCTCAATTCCTCATCTTTTGGTATATACACTTTTCCTTCTTTTAACACCAAATCACCTTCAATCCTCCACTCGTTTCCTCTTAGCTCTTTAACCCCAGCCTTCTTCATCTCCTCCACTATTCTAACTACATCCTCGTCTTTACCTCTTGCTTTTTTTATCTTCTCTACTAATTCTTCTTCTGGTCCTTCTACAACTACTTCATATATACTATGAATCCAATTGTTCTTAATAAATACTTGATTTTCATTGTCTTTGTCTGTACCTACTTTCCAATCCGCTCTCCTACTAAGTCCATCTGCTTTCCCCATCTTGCTCCCTGCCACATGCTTTAGGATAAAATCAAACCAAGACAAATATAAGGCCCATCTGGCCTGTCTCCTGTTCAACTTTTGTGCTTTCATAAAATACTCTAAATTCTTGTGATCTATCCAGATCTCGAATTTGTATTGCGCTCCTTCCAGCAAATGTCTCCATGCCTCTAATCCCCTGATGATGGCCAACATTTTCTTGTCATGAATTTCATAGTTTCTTTCCGTCTCATTCAATGACTTAGAAAGGAAGGCTATTAGCCTCCACAATCCATCTTTGCACTCCATTGATAGTACTCCCCCTGTTGCATAGTCTGATGTATCCACCTCCATCCTCATTTTTTTGTCAATATCTGGAGCTGCCAATACTGGCTCCCTGGTGAACCTTTCCTTCAACTCTCTGAACGCCTTTTCCTCTCTTTCCACCCAATCCCATTTTTTGTCCTTTTTCACTAAATCATGTAATGGCCTTGCCACCATTGCAAACCCTTCTATAAACCGGCGATAATAATTGGCCAGTCCCAAGAACTTCTGAACATCTTTGACACATTTCGGTGTCGGCCACTCCAAGACTCCTTTTACCTTCTCATTCTCCATCTTAATCCCCTCTGGTCCTATTACCACACCTAAGAAATCCACCTCCCTTACCTTCCACTTACACTTCTCTGGTTTCACATACAGGTCGTTTTCCTCCAGCCTCTTAATTACCTCCACTACCAACTCATCATGTCCCTCTTCTGTCTCCGTCCCTACTATCACATCATCAATAAAAACTGCTACTTTCCCCGTATTAGTCAAATCCCTCAACAGCTCATTCATCATGGCCTAGAACGTAGCTGGAGAGTTTGTTAATCCAAAGAACATAACAGTTGGTTCAAATGACCCTTCCGGCGTCGTGAATGCAGCTTTCTACTCATCTCCCTCCTTAATCCTCACATTGTTATAACCCCATCTCAGATCCATTTTTGTGAACACCTTCTTGGTCCCAATATTTTCCAGAACATCTGAAATCAGAGGAAGTGGGTAATTGTTTTTTACTGTCTACTCATTCAGATATTGGTAGTCCTGAACCATTCTCTTCTTCCCATCCTTTTTCCCCACAAAGAACACCGGCGCCGTTTGTGGTGATTTAGATGGCCAGATGTATCCTTTCCTCAACTGCTCTTTCACAAACTCTCTCACCTCTTCTCTTTCTTCTCTCAACAAAGGATACACCTTTCCCTTTCTCGGCATGAACCCCTCCTTTACATTTATCGCATGGTCCCACAATTTCCTTGTAGGCATTCTCTCCGACTGCTTTTTCCCAAACACCTTTATCCACCTATGAAACTTCTCCAGTACTAACTTTCTTGCTTCCGCCTCTGATTTCGCCGCTTCCTCTTCTTCATCCCATATCTCCCATTCCTCCGCTACTTTCCTTACTTTCACTGTTTTTCCTTTTTTCTGCTTCTTCTTCTTCTCTTTTTCCTCTCTCTTTTTTCCCGCTTCCTCCCTTACTTCTTCTTCCTCTTGTTTTTCCCATCCCAACTTCCCTTATACTGGCCTCCACTGCTTCCCACACTCTTCTGGACATCTCGTCATCTTGACCTCCCCTGTTCTCCAGTTGATCTCTGGATTGTGGCGTGCTAACCATGGCATCCCCAAAATCACCTTCCACTTCTGTTCCCCTATAACATCTATCTCCGTCCTTTCCCTATGCCCCTGATAATATATGTTTACTTCCACCGTATTTTCTATTGGTCCTTCCTTGTTGAACAACCCATCCACATTTCTCACCTGCATCGGCCTCTCCAACTTTTTTAACTTAAAGCCCTGTTTCTTGGCAAACTCAGAGCTCATTACCAACCCCATTGCCCCACTATCTAACAGCGCCTCCACTGTTATTCCTTCCTGCGTATCAATTCTTTCTAATCCTATTTTCACCGTTACTTCCCTCAATATCTTTCCCTCCGCCTTTCTTACTTCTTTCTCCTTTGATTTTGGTGCATCAGCGTTTATTGTCATAGCTAATACACTATATCTATTTTGAGAACCTAGTTGAGGAGTTCTAGGTTCTCCTCCTCTTTTAAATTGTTCAAAAAGTTTGTAATCTCCTCAATTCTCCCTCCCCCATACTCCACTCTCCTATTCTCCACCACTCTTCCCCTTTGTCCCCGATTCCTACAATTGCAGGCCATGTGCCCGAAACACCCGCAAGCATAACAATTCCTTCCCCTGTCTATCTCCATTGCATAGGGATCCTGTCTAGGGGGAACTCCCATACTCTGTCCCATCCCTGCCCCTGCTCCTCTTACTACCACCACATTCGTTCTTTCCACTCCTTCCATTGGAGCAGGCCCTGTTGTCGCCTGCTGAGGCAATGGTTGCCTCCTCTGCCACACCAATGGTCGTGGCAGGCTCTGTCTCTCCTGCTTCTGTGTTCCTCCTCCTACTTCCTTTTTCCTCAGCCTTTCCTCTTCCCTTCTACTCTCTCTCCAATTTCTATCCAGTGCTGTTGCTCTCCTGTACCAATTTTCTATGGAGGTCGGCAAATTTTCCGCCTCCATCAATTTCCTCCTAATCCCTCCATTCATACCCCTTTTGAATTCTTCTACTAACAGCCTCCCCTCATATCCGCTTCTTCTTGCTGCCTGTTTGAACTCCTGTACAAATTCCTCCATTGTCCTTCCTCCTTGCTCCAGCTTCCTCAGCTCTGCTGCTTTCACCGACTCTTCTTCTCCTCCTCCAAATTCCTTCTTTAAAGTCGTCAAGAATTCCTCTGCTGTTCCGTATTCTATCTCCTCTGACTCCAATTCCTCTAGTATGTTCTCCTTCCAAACATCCGCTGACCCTCCCTGCACATGTGACAAGATCCAAAATACCTGTTCCTCTACCATTGCTTCCCTCATCTTCATCCTCAAATATAATCTACACGCGGTAACAAATCCTCCCACCTTTCCTGTTTCTCCATTGAAGATGGCTGGCGTAGCCACCTCCACTTTGGGCCCTGTTGTCCCTCTTTCTGCTCCTCCTGCTCCTGCTCCTCCTGCTACAAGCAGGGCTTGTATTTGCGCCTACATTGCTGCCAGCTGTTCCTGTTGCTGGCAGATAATGGCATGTAAATTGTGTTGACTCATAATGGGGTAGGGAGGGGGTGAGTTGATTGGTGGTGATGTGTATAAAGGAAGAGCAGAACTGGTGCTGGTCTCACTCTCAGACTCATATTCTGAAGACGAAGAAATCTCTGTATGTAATAGTGGGTTCTCTTCAAGTCCCACCTACACAATTACCGACTACTTGTCTACTGGCTACTGCCCTAAGGAGAATGTATGCAATTTTGACCTAAGAAGGTCGTTCTACTCTAAGTAGCTGTTTTAAGAAC
>Ga0157364_1003332_pt1 | contig 15529 bp, 8 predicted proteins | sample AttsexASBM2_FD_111476 | JGI IMG/M metagenome (GOLD analysis project Ga0157364, IMG submission 111476) | Fungus gardens microbial communities from leaf cutter ant in Ribeirão Preto, State of São Paulo, Brazil - Atta sexdens ASBM2 | ecosystem: Host-associated > Fungi > Mycelium > Unclassified ...
ATTTACAATTAATAGATCTTTAATATTAGATCTGATTATTCTTACAGCTGCATAGAAAGAACAATTTTGTTGAAGAACCTAATTTTAGCTAGATACAGATCTGAAAATAATTTTGTTGGACTATCAAAATTAATTATGCGAGAATTTCAAATATGATAATGCTGAAAAAATTTTTGATATTCTAACAACAGTTTAAATGTTTTATAAAATTATTTTCAAATTTATATCTAACTTTTTGGAAAATTTAGAAAAACTGTTTTTCCTGTCCAAACGTGTTACGTATATTTACATATATTTTTAGACCGTCCGATTTTCGTGTGAAAAATTGCGATTATATAGAAAGTTCAACATTTTCGCGCGTTCAAGATCGTAGCGTGCTTCGAACGCCAGAAGCGACAGCCGCAAAAAATGAAAAGAAAAAAAATTGGCGGACGCATCAGCACGTTACATGATTCGCTGACATGCGCGTGTGGTCAGCTTCATATCGTTCATTCCTATCGGGTGTACGTTCACCTTTGCGCGTCGCGTGAAGTATCGCCCCATCGGCGGGCACGAATTTTCTTGGTTCATTGTTGGTCGCTCGACGCTTTAATCCCGCGGGTCGTCGAGCCCTCGAGGGAGCAAATATACCGTCGATAAGAGACTCGAGATAAGATAGACGGGTGGGGCATGTGCTAGCGCGACGAGGTGTCTCACACGCGAGTTTATACACACGCATACCGGTAAAATTAAATGTGTGCAAATATATATACAAGATCTGACGTTTTGTTCATGGATAGTGGCGAGCTACGAGAAATCGTCCCTCTACATCAGGCAGGACGAACCCTTTCTTCCCGTGCTTTCGTTTCTTGTGTTACCACCTGGTAGCAGACATGCTAGTTTTTGTGCTATAAACGCGCTTTGCATTTTTCTGATGTACTCTCTAAATTTCTTGGAGTGAAATCTCACTCCACAAGAATCAAAGTTTGACAAACTATTGAAAAAGAGTGAAATATTTTCACTTTGAATAAGAGTGATAGATTTTCACTTTGAATAAGAGTGATAGATTTTCAATCTTTTTTTTTTGGAATTAGATTTTTTTACACTTTTGGAATGAGATTTCAAAAAAAAGAAGTAAGATTTTTTTCCTTTGGAATGAACTTTAATAGTGATAGTATTTTAATTCTTGTGTAAAGTGAGATTTCATTCCGAGAAATTTAGAGAGTACTATTTAGTAAAATTTAATTGATTTATCAATTGTATTTTTTAATATTAAAATAAAATACAATTTTTCACTAAGAAAAATGTTTGGTTGAAAATGAACCAAGCAGAATATTCTGATAGAAATAGTTGAGATAACCATAATTCCGATTGATATAATCTAGTATATTTAATCAAAATATTTTAATTCGTCTCTATTTTCAATCAGACTTAATCATAAAAAATGAAATGATTTTTTTCAAATATCTCATTTTAAAACAAGTTCAGTCTTGTGTCATTGTTAAGTTAAGTAAAACTCTTCCAGAATTGCAATTTTAAAAAATTTCCTCTTAATGATTAATTTTTTTAAAAGATGAAATTCTCGAGGAATTTGCACGAAGTACTTCGATTATTCATTTACGGTTAAATGTAACCAACATAGGACGACGTCTATACAATGTGTCACGAAGAGCCACGTCGTGTTCTGGCGTATGTTGATGACAGTGCAGATTGTGCCTGCTCCGCCCATGTTTTGCATATACTCGCCCGGACTTACGTGTATGCGGTACATATGTACGAGCCCATCCTCCGACGCGCATCGACATCGTTGCGTAAATAATCCAAACTGGCAAACCGAGTCACGATCACGTTTACGTGATCATATACATGATGGGAGAAAGAGAGAGAGAGAGAAAGAGAGAAACGGAAAAAAATTCCGCTGTTCTCATCTCCACTCATTCTTTGAACCTGCCCGTCTATCGGCTATGACGCAACTTTTATTACGTGGCTTATATCGTTTTGTGAATTATGCGGCCGGTATTCGATGCAGAATACCGGACCAGGTAAAGCCGGTGAGAGAGGGTTACAAAGAGTGCGTTGTTCGCGGGACAAGCGATATTAATAACGTTGAAGCTCATTCCGTCCGTTGGTTTGCGGGATAAAAGAAAATAAAATGACGAGTTATCGATCGTTATTGGCATTTCGCCCATCACAACTATGAAATTTTATAATTTATATTTTTTTTTTATTATTTTATATTTTAAATTAATTTTAAAAATTAATTAATCGGTCTATACTTTTTTAGCATATTTATTTAAATATATAAATTTGTCAATAATTGGATAGAAATTATCTTTATAAATATTATGTTAGTAATATAATTAAAACATATTCTATGCTATATTAATATATTTATTATTATATTGTTAATATGAATAAACAAATCTGTTCAAGCATTACTTAAAAAAATCATTATTAAAAATTGTGTGTGAATTCGCGATGACTAGCGCCACCATTCGGTTGATGCTTCAAGTTGCAAGCTGCATAATCGATCGCATCCAAATGTGCATCAGGGAATTTCCTTAGGAGTCAATTTCTCTTAAATTTAAGACCGATTATTAACCGATTCGAATCGCAAAATTTCCAATGTATTTCACGGTTCAATGACAACAGCAAGTTTTAAGTTTTCTTTTAGAAGCGCATTTATTCCTGAGGTGCCTACGGCTGGTGTAACGCTTTGTCTCTCAGAAGTAATGATGTCTCAGGTTTGCTTTCCGACACGTAATTTTGGCACGATCCGTATGACGTTAAAGCACGCGTTTCGAAAGACAAGGACAACGAAAGAGATGACAGGGTATTTCTCCCCTAGAGGGGAACACAACGAATGTGATCCTCTTTCTCATAGCCACGTGGACGATACCTTCACGGTGTGACGAACGAGGGCGAATTTCCCACATCGGTTCTCTCGATGAGTTACCCGTGGGATCGTCTTCACGTCGCTTAAGAACTTTCGCGAAAAAGGGGAGTCGAAAAGAGAAAATAACGCTTCGTGTGTCTTTATCTCCTAATTTCGTCCACTGATGTACAAAACGTTGTCAAAGACAAATGGAGCTTTACTACAACACGTTATTAAATAAGACAAAAGAAATTGGTTTGATCCACCTGGATTTATTAGGTTTTCTCTGTGATACGTTCAGTTGAATTTATACTCGTATTTCGGATAAACTTATTGTACATTTCGTGCGTGGATTCGAACTTTTTACACACATTCACGTATGACACTATGCTTTCGGCATCCTCAACATTATGGCTGATATTGGCGTTCTTATTTTAAAATTATCTTAAGTAATATCTTAAGATGCAAGATACGGCTTTGTGATTGATTTAGGACATCTAAGACTATTTAAAATCGTTTTAAATATAAGAATTGATTATGAATATCGGTTTATGAGCCATTGTTTAAATAAATGTGACGTAGTCACGTTTTGTACAGCAACAGTATAGCTGCGCATTTTTCATCTCGCGTGATTTCGAGATGTGATTCATGTCAAGATAAGTTTTGCATGGCACGGATTTACGATACGACTGAGATGGATTTCGAGTTCAAGTTGGAATCAACCGGCTTTTCAGCGGGATTTCGCTACAACGTGAACACGAAAGCCGTGCGGACTGCCTGTTTTACAAACGACAAGACAAGAACTCGCGCTCGCGCACCTATCTCGTTACACTCTCAGTGAATACATAAATATAAATTACTTAATTTCGTAACTCGGTTTAAGTTCGCGCCTACCGGAGAAGAGACGTGATCTTGAATTCATTGTCTCATCAGGGCGCACCTCACGCTGTACCAAGTACATAACTGTATACGCGCGCGTACACAGGACGGCGACGCCTTGCATAATCTCATTGTCCTAAACTGTCTCTTTCGCTCTCGTTGTTCTATCGACGATTCGCTAGTCCTATAGATGTACGCCCTCGAGACGATTCTTATATTCGATACCGCCGCAATTTGATTTGCTAATAGCGTTCCACCCCAAGACCGCAAGATTTAAAAAACTCCTTAAGCCGAATACACATTTGATTTATTTTTTTTATCTTTATTTTTTTTCAATTTTTTGAATAATTAAATATCGAAAAGAATAGATAATATTAAGATTAAAAAATGCTGCTTCATGAATATTTCCTCATCGATGGCTATAAAAAAATACCGGCAACTACATCTCAGCAACGCTGCAGGTATAAGATTACAGGAACACATCGTTCAAAGGCGTCGTAACGACGATACGTCACGTGTCACGTGTAGCAACAGATGAACAGCAGATTTTGAATATCATGTTGCAAGAGAGGGTTGGGCTACCGTAAAAATTATAACGCGTGTTTGACGCGTCGCTTTTAAACTCTCTGAAAATATACTTCTCTCGTGTGCAACCAACAGTAAAAAAAAAAAACTATCATCCGTGCTAAAAATTGTTTTTATAATATTACTAAAATAAATAAAAATAGTAAGAATTATTCAATTATTAATTGGTTCAATGAATATTCTAGAATAGATGTAACGTTCATTATAGAAATTATTTCATTACAAAAGTTATTTTATATTAGATGTCAAAGTTATTCAGTGCAGCTTTCAGCTATTTGTGCGTGATAATTTATAACGTTGAATTTATAGCCGAGTTCGATATATAAAGATAGTTTACATCGGTACATTAATTGACTGTCGTGATTTATATTCCCCTGCCAACTGCCACGTGTGCATATTTAATTGTTCATCATGTGATTATATCAACGTGATTAAAAATATCAAAGGACCTGTTTCTGCATCAAATAATCCGCGTACTAAATATTCACATGATCGAAACTTCAGATACAAACGCTGTTGCATTTGTACATTTCATTGCACCGCCCATTGATAATGACGTTTTCTCCGACGTGTTTCAATCGATAAGAGATACTGCTCGCGTTAAGGTTACCTCGATTTCACCGGATATATGCATTTCTTCTCGTCCGAATGTTCCCTCCCTAATGCGATTTGCATATATCAATTAATTCATTGACGATTCGTTAGGCCAACGGGTTGCATTCCAACTGAACATCCGGGAGTGTTAAATCAAGATTTCTCCTGAGATAATCATTCTCATCGCGTCCAGGCTCCGATTCATTTGGCATACTTTAGAGACCCTTCTTGGCTTCTGCGGTCGTATTCCTTCCTCTCGCTCATCGATGTTCTCGGTCAGTTAATATGTTAATTTTGAAGATTTAACATGAAAGTATTGACGTGGCATAAAGTATATTTCTAACGCGCTAACGATCTTTTTACTTATTACTCGTTGAATATGTATCATCGATTCTGAATTTTCATTTAAAGGTGCGTTAAGACGCCAAAAGATGTAGTCGACAAGAGGTCATTTATAGAACATAAAGATGAAACTTGATGAGATATTCAGCGATAGGAACACGTTCCGAAAGAAAAATCTATCGTCTCGTGGCGCGGTGCTCGTTCGAGTGAACCTATTTGGAACACGATCATAAAAGGAGACTGCGCTCTCCATATCGCAGACTGAGTTCTCCATATTATTTGATCAGACTCGACGTTACCTAAATTGTTCCAGCCCGTTCATGGCTGCTGGAAAATTGGAAAAGCGTCTACCTCTGAAGAGAACGAGCGGCCTAGAACGCGACCGTGTAAAAGGAACTCGCGTGCGTTGCGAAGGAAGTTGCGAAAGATATCGATCGATCTACGACTAAACTTATACGAAGTGACGGAGTCACGAAAGTTCTATGTACTTTGGCTGAACTCTAGATCTCGTGTAACTCATATATCCATTTTTCATTTTTTCATTTAATCTTCACGTCGCCTAAAATAATTTTGTGTAAATTAGTTTTATCCTCCTTTATATTCAAATCTGACCGTCCGAATATACTTTTTATTGCTAATTCTGAAGTATTTATATTTGCTTCAGATTCTCTATTAAAAGATATATTTAATTTCAAAATCGCCATCGACAGTTGTTTGATAGCTTCCATCGAACCAAACAGATTACTCCTGTCCGATCCGAGAATAGCATGTATTTCTTCGAACAGACGAAGGATACGTAAATAGTGATAGACGTAGATGCAGACAGAAAGCAGTACCTTAAATTTTTAAATATAGATTTCCGAGGAACGGTATCGCGGAGATGGAGAAAATGGCACACGTGCACTCTAGGAACTAAGCGTTGTTCGGGGGCTCGTTCGAGGGTCGGATCAAGGCATTTATCCTCCATTCTGCATCTCGGCCGATCCCGCCGCACTTCTCTGTCCGACATATACATACGAAAATTTCTCTCTTTATCTCACCCTTCCCGGACACCGCGGGGAATTCGAGGCGTTTCCATTGTGTCGTCACAATGGCCACAGCCTTCGCAGCTGTCGGCGGAAACAAATTTCTAATGTCGTATTAAACAAACCATTACAATGCTCGGATCTATGGCGGAACATTTGACACAGACACGCGCGCACACATACGCTGAGCGGCTATATTGGCTTCTGCCACCGATTGATGCGAATGGTCGAACAATAGAAGCTTCGCGGACAATATTGCGTCGTATATGCGCGCGACATACACCACCACCTCGCGAACGGCACGAGTCTCTTGACGTATTAGCACCGGATTTGTCAGATTACAGAAGAGATTTATGAAAGGCAATTTCGATTTTTACTACCGCGACTATTCAGTGGGTCACGTATCGATGTCATATGGTACTAGTAATACATTTTATGCACTTTTATTAATTTCTCTCCAAAACGTGACTAAAAATGAAAAATGTGCCTGCAGAATCTTTATAATATCGCTGATAATCTTCTCCGTGCAATTCATGACACGCTAATATGATTTAAAGTAAATGAGATATTTTGCAAAATATTGTATTTTTTCAATCAGTATTATTAGTAATGTTATTATTACATAAAGCATTTAAAAATTTAAATATAACAAAATTTACATTAAAGGTTGGCAGGAATAACGAGCTATCTCATCTGTTATGTAGAATTGCAGATACAAAAATATCTGTACTCGATCTTTATCTCATAGAAGAAATATTTTGCCATGACATGGCTTTTTTTATGAAGCTGTGAAGACTTCTATAGAGCCAGATTTACAATTTGAGTTTTAATAATTAATAAATAATACTATTAGTCTTTTATTTTTTGAAATTTGATTCTTAAAACATTGTAACAAATAAAAGTATTTGCACTCCAACTGTACTATATTGCAGATTGAGTGAAATATCAGAATAAATTTTTGCTTTTCTTTTTAAAAATTTTACTGTCCTTACAATTTTTCTGGATCATAAATGTCGTAATTATATTGCAGTTTTCTCAGTATTTTAATCAAAAGAAATTGTTCGATAAAAGTCTCCGTAGTCTCTTTTGTCGATCTTAAAACTTATTCTACAAGGTTTTTGTTTTCTGCTTTTGCTATTTTTTACATCTTGTCTTTTTGCTTCTTATCCAGTTTTTTGTTTTATATCACATAAGATAAAAGTTAACTTGGAAAGAAACAAGGAATGCATAGCAAGAAATACAATTGTCGATAAAACAGTTGCAAAGGCGAAAAAAGCAAAAGGTAAAAAACAAGAAACAGGAAACAAAGAGCACATTGTAGAATAGGCTTTAATTTTGATCTCATCTTGCGATGCAATTTCTTTATGTATGCTGATTACCCTTTGCATTTCTTTCGATTAACAATACTACATATCAATGTTTTAAATTTATTTTTGTATATTTTATATTTTTCACTAAATTCTTATATTGTTTATTATTGTAGTATATCATATTTAGCTATAAATATATAATATATTTATATAAATAAAATTATATAAATAAAATTAATACATTCATTTTCCCTGTTTAATTACATTTTATTTGTAAACATTCAGTTAATTTTTTTAGATATATTATACAAATAATCTACTTGAATCATCTTTTCAAAACAAAAGTGTAGTATGAATCTGCTCTCAGAAGTCACGATTGCATTTGTGATTTTCACATTTCGATGAAGGAATCGACGATATGATTGAGGAGACGTAATAATCCATCGCGAATTACGTGCTTTGACGATGCCTCGTCGACGACGGTAATCCATGAAGGTCGACATGATTGGCAGCATCAGTCCGTGGGATGAAGCGCCGTAAGATTAGCAATGGAAGGGCGGTAGGGTAATTTGTATTCAAGTTAGGTGTTGTCCCGCCACCTGGCAGCCCGTGCACCCCTCTTTCCGACTCGAATCTACCTTTTCTTCCTCTCTTCCTTTCGTTCTGACATTCTCACCTCCCTCGTGCCTCTCATCTTGTCTCCACGTCGACGTCCTGTCCGTCCCACTAGGTTGACGTATGTCCCCATCGATCACATCGTTCGCAGCCCTCTTTGGCTCGCGTTTCCACGTCCACCATGCACTACGCTAGCGCCATTGAAATTCCAGCCGGGTATAATAAGGTTTTATTGCTCTCGCGGCACGGTCTGAAAACAAAAGGTGGAGGGAACGAAGGTTCTCTGGGATGTTGGAAATAGGAGAGAAGAGGACGTCGTGAAACTTTCGTCTAGCTTGAGGGTGGCTAGACTCGGCCGTAAAGCAAGAACAATGTCGATGACGGCGAATGCTTTGACTGCACCAAAAATCCATTCTCTAAATCGCGACTGATGAATTCATTAGAGTGACAATTACATTCGCTGTCAAAGGAAAGGCAGAGAGCGAGAGATAGATTGCAATTTCGGAAATATAATGGTCAATTTGTTGAATATTCTTAAAACAATTGATATATACACTAAAAATTAGATATACACATAGAATGCATGCATTTTAAAATATTTATTGCAATATACGGATTTTGTTATAAATAATTTTTCTAATATACTCATCGTTCAGAAATGTTCGATCAAGTCACTACATGGAAGTTAGCAGTAAGCAGAGAATATGTCAGAAGAAATCTTTATCGGGATGTAGACTTGTTAGCCAAAAACAAATACGATCTGGGCAGGCACTAACACAAGCCGTATATCTGCTGGGCCTCCGTCAACACCCATGGGATTATCCATCCCATCTCATTTCCGCAGCATCCCTGTCAGCCAACATCTGCTCATATCTTTGACGATTTATTCTTATTACTTTATTCGTGAAAAACTTCAGAAAACTAAACCGCGAACTTCTTTGTTGAATTTTATACAAGAATATGAGAGTGAAAACAGAACGAAGCGAATTTGCATGTCGCAAACATAGAATATAGAATGAAAATCTTTTTTATAATAGAAGAAAGTAAATATTTAATTTATTTGAAATAAAAATATCAGTAATTTTTACTTATAGTTGACTTAAATTAATTACTATATTAAAAAAAAAAGGAAATATCTACATTTTTTTTTATAGTGAGTAATATTTCTGATTATAATACACTCATTGAAATTAATATTCATGGTAGTATAATTCTATCTAAATCTAATAAATTTAAATATATTTATTATTTGCAATATATGTGTGTATCATGAACAACATTTGAATGAGTGAATTATTTGCTGTAGTTCAACTCGCATGTAATAAATATTTTATGTTTCGATTAAGTTTTCGAATAATATATGGAATTCTTGTTCCCACGAGTGTTGATGGAATGTTTTTATAAGTAAAGAGGGTCAAAACCTTGAAAGAAAGAGAAGCGTCGGTTCTTTACATCTTTTCCTACTGAAATATAAAGATGCGGAAGTAGGCCAAAATAAACTTCCACATGCATATTTTTTCTAGAATTATCATATGATAATAATATTTATAGCATTGCTGTATAATATTAATCGTTTTCAAAAAAATATTTATTTAAAATATTTTTTTGAAAGCGATTATAAAATATTATAAAATATTATAAAATAAAATAAGATTTAAAATATTTATTAGTCCCCATGAAAAGATAAAAAAAAATAAAAAAAAGACTAATCTTCTATTTTTCATATTGTAGTGGCAAATTGATGTGTATTAAATTTTTTATTTTCAATTTTATTTTAAAATAAGATTTGAATTATTTACGAGTCTTCCCGAGATGAAAAGAAGACTATTCTTTATTTTTTATGACACAGCGGCAAATTGACTATTATATTCCCAAAGTAACAAGTTATTTTCTATTCTATTTCTTTTGACAGTGTAAAAATTATTTTATTTTATCATCCCGAAATTATAATTATTAATTCGTCACTCACAATCTGGACTTTTGTATTCTTTATAATACAGAAGCTTTATGTTGTTAAATAAAATAAAATAAAAAACTTGTGATTTTTATAAATGGATTATATGTATATATAAATATTGTGTAACACGCACGCACGCACGCACGCACGCACACAAAACGGGCAATAAAATTGTAACGACGCAAGGGCTTTAGGAAAGAAACGTATAACATCTTTTTCCCTTATATCTCAGTTACGACGTGTAAATAAAAAGTGCATGTACGTAGGAATCCTTTGATCATCTTCGCATCTGGTGTAAAAGATTTAGAACAGCGCGAGTTCTTTCGGTCATATATATTGGCGTCTGTGGGACTCGCTTTGCTACGCTCTCTTAGCGAGTTTCTCGCCGCTACGGCCGTTTGGGAATACAACCATTATCCTCTCGACATATAGATGAAAGCGAAACCTGACCGCAGAATGGATTTATCCGGCAAACGTGCCACAAAAAGGATGAAAGTTTTTCGCTAATGCTACCGCAGACATCGCGTCGCACGATCACGCTGCGCCGCGACAAAGGACTTTTTTCGGTTTTAATTGTCCTAAAACAAGCTTGTCTGGTGTTTTAGTGCACTCTATATAAATATTTATAAATATATTAAAGTGAAATATGTATTGCAAAAAAATTGTTCATTCAAATCGAACTTATAATTTTATTATGATTATATATTCGGTAATTTTATAACTGATAAAAGTCATTGTTTTCATATTGACAGGATAATTTTTTTGTTACATAGCTAATTTATAATTGAATATTCGTTCCTCTGAGGTATCGAATATACTTCCAGTATCGTTTATACGTGTTGTAAAGAAATGCTTTGCTAGCTGTTACTAAGTTAGCTGACGTTTCCGGTAGTTGCATTTAGCAGCGTGAGAACGCTTTATACATACATAGAGCGTAAAATCCTCTTGAACCGGGACCACTCGATATTATTCTCGTTCGCACTGTAGTGCGTTACAATCGATACTTTATTATTACTGTATACAAGATATATCTATTCGACTATGGACTTTATCTTCTTGTCCCCATAAATGGGAATTTTATCATTATCGTGGGGGATTTAAGTCACCTCCATTTCGGATATTACAGTATCATATTGGTAGGTGTGTAACGCCTGTTAATAACGTAAATATTTTTTTCTTATTTGCAGAGAGATATTATAAATAAGAATACATTAATATTAAGATATTTTATTATTATTTCTTTTATTATTTTTGAAAAATAATATTATCAGATAAGAAAGATAGATGGATTATTTATGTGAAATATTTTTATAGTTGACAATACAGAAGGTATTCAGTTGTTGATATACTCTGGTAGTATCATGAATTCATAAATTTGACGATTTTATGTTGCACCCTGTTACGTGTACGTATTACGTCATCGACATGCATTCTTTTGTGCTTGCGCGATAGCAATGCAAGCGCGTATAAACTGTGGTAACCGCGTTGTAACCTTGCCAATTTAGACGTAAATCGCATTCTCGGTACCGCAAAACTTTCGCGAGACGATATTGTTCTGACACTACGCAAACACACAACGAAAGCGGAGCGCAATTCCGGGACGGGTGTAGCCGGGGCTATGAATTATGCAACTCCTATTGGTTGCTGGCACCCCTTGGTAGCCCAGCACAATTCTCGTACTCTTTGTCTTTCTCTAGAAATTCTCTATGCGATTGCATTTCTCTAGTTCTATCTACCGATGCACTAACAATAAGTATAGATGCTGCTATATCGACTAACTTCTTTTATTATAGTATTTGATAATTAAACATACATTACAGCATTCTATATCGAATATCTCGGAAACATTCGTATTACTTCGTATTTTATTATTTTACTTTTTAGAAATACAAAAAGTATCAAGCACTATAAAAGATTTTAAGAGGATGATTCCTCATATAAATTCAGGATAAACACTTCATGTGACCATACAATATATACGAAATGGTTTAGTTTCGAAGATAGGGTGTCAAAATTGAAGAGAAAATTTCGTTTTTTCTAAAAATTTCGCAAACCACTCGGATTATTTTGATAAAACTTTGTATATATTTTTAGTATACGTATCTTAAATTTATATGAGGAAACCCCTTAAAATTCTTTTAGAGTACTTAGTGTTTATTCTGTATAATTAAAATTTAATTTGCTAAAGCTGTTTAATCAGCTACATGAACAGAACTAATTAGATCTATATAATCAAGTCCATCCATTATTTATTTACGTTATGACATACATTTGATGTAATAATCACTTGTTTAAAAGATGAAAGGAGCTTTACTATACATTGTTGCTTCCGTGCATTAAAATCTTTGAAATCAGTCGGCTAAACGCCGGAGGAAAACAATATCAAGAGAAAAACGCAAATCACCACAGCCGCATTTGAAATGCTTAAATAAAATGTGTCATAAAAAGAATGGGGCACTTTGATGGAGGCTATACATTTTATCTCAGAGAGGAAAGTGCGAGCCTCGCTTTTACCTCCTTTCCGTTTCACCTATCAACACTAAAGAGTCGCGTCTGCTATCTTCTTTCCGCAATGCCATTGCTAACGAGACATTATCAGTAACACCGGCCTAATGATTTTCAAGCGGACCACCCATTTTGCTAACTCTAAAAACTCTTTAACGCTAAAAATCTATAAGTTAATATTATACTTACATTACTTTTACTTAAAATTATAAATAGAATTAAAAAAAAATAGATTGCCCCTTTTTTTATTGATGTCACATAGATCGTTGAGAATATGGAATTTGTAATCAATATCCATTATGATTATTTAATTAATTCTTGATATTATTTTTTATTTTTGTACGTCTTATGAACAATTATTATATGGTAAATTAATTATTTTTTTCTTAATATTTTTTCTCTTACTTTTATATTATTATATTTGATATATTTTCACAAAAAACGGTTATGATTGCTACGATCAAAGTCGCCCATCAATATGTTTTTATAAGAATTATAATACGATTGTGATGACCGTAAGATTGGCATATCTTAATAGCTATGACTCTTATGATATGTCCATCTTACGATTATCACAAATATATTGAACGAAAATTATCATTATTTCCATCTTCTATTTGTAACAACCGTAGTATTTTTTTCCGTGCTCCATAAGAAAATATTTCTAGAAATAACAATATTGAAAAACAAAGTATATTACGTTTAAAAATTGTTGTTTTCGTGAATCGATTGGAAAAAAAAGTCAATAGAGCAATTAATTAACAAAAAATTAAGAATTAATTTTTATATAAGTTTGATTATGCTGAAGTGGCTATGGTAGCTTAGATATTAAAAGAAGAGCGATTGAAAATTTATATGGACTCGTATGAAGTTGGTCCTCCAACTTTTGAGAAAATTAATTTTCTACAGCTAATTTGATTGCTCATCAAATTTGCACATTTGTACATACTTCGAATTTTCGTTTGCATACTTCTACTAAGAAAAATATTAAAAAAACAATTTTGGAAGGGGAGAAGATTAACTTTACACTACCCCAACTTCGAGCAAATTGGATCGAAAAAGTCTTAATAATAGATAGATTTTTCGTTTACACATCTTAAAAAATTATTAACAAATGAATAGTGGGGGGGAGGGCTAATTTCACACACATAAATTACGTTTTTAGCTCAAATTCAACAGAATTTGGAATAGATTTTCGTTCACAAATTTCAAAACAAGTCGACTTTTCATTTGCACATCTTTAGTTAAAAAGATATTAACAAGATATTAAAGTTTTGAGAAGGATCGAAAGCGACAAATAAGTTCAAATTGCACCTATCGATTAAGACTTTTTCGATCAAAATTGTTCGAAGTTGAAGGGCTAGTATGAAGTTAGTCCTCTAAAATTGTTTTTAAAAGTGTGTAAATGAAAATTTAAAGTGTGCACAAATGTGCAATTGAATGAGCTATAGAAAATTAATTTTCAAAAGTTGGGGGCCAACTGCACATTGGTGATGTTCTATAGTTAGGGATAAATCTGGATGACAGTATCCTAGATTGCGAAGCTTGAAACTAGAGTTTGTTTTGAGGGTGAAGTTAACGCCGCCGTAATGATTAATGGGTTGCCCTTTATGACGATATTGCTCTGGAGAACATCAATCTAAGCTATTCAGAACGTACTGAATATCTAATTCAAAAATCACGCATATCATAGCATTATAAATTTTTAAGAAGTATGCTAGATCACGATACACGCGGAAAAATAAGAAATGCGCGAAAACAAAGATTTCATTTGATAAATTTACTTATAATTTTAACATAACTTTAAGATATCGTAAAATCTCTGATACTGATTAGAAATTCTTCCAGAAACTTGTAGGAAAATAATTTTTCTGTCTTTACGATTATTGCTTAATCTCATTAATTTTTGTTAATAAGAATGTAATTTTGTCTTGAACATTACCAGAAGACAATATGTATTGACAGATCCCATTTCACCGCGACAAATCGCTCTTCAGCCAAACTGGATGATTTATATCGTTATTATTTCACAGCAAGCATTAATAGTCGAGCAAACACGGTGGAAACATGTCAGGCACACGCGAAAGAGCAAAATTCCATACGAGCGGGCAGGCGGGGTGGAGACCGTACACTTTTATTCGTCCGTTCCTTTTCTATGCTACCGATCGTTAATCATTCACTATGGTATAAGAGAAAGAGAAAGAGAGAGAAAGAGAGAGAGAGAGAGAGAGAGAGAGAGTGAGAAGGAGGGGGGAGGAAGGCAAGAGGGAGAAAAAACGGAAAGAAAAAAAACCGTAAATGGAAAAAATAGTGATCCAACGAGGTATTTTTCAGGCGAACGCTGCATCATGCCGTAGAAAACATGTTGCGCGACCTCATGAGACTGTTCATGATGCTATTCAGGTGTCTAGATATCGTACGGTGCGACGGAAACGTGCACATTTGTAAGGACTACCGATGGTGCTATTGCTCATGTCGCACTTCGTTGTTACGCTACGAAAGAATTTGCATCTACTTCTTAAAAGTGGAGACTGAAATGATATAATTTTGTCTTGATAAAAATTGTTGAGGATAATTAATATACTTGAAATCGTCGTTTGTTTCTAATGTGAATATTATTATAAGTTTTGTCCAAACCATTCTGACATTTTATACTAAATATTTGTATGCATTAATTTTAATGGGGTTGGGAAGTAACGCATTATTTGTAACGTTATCGTTTTCATTACTTTTTTTTATAACGATCGTTACTTGTTCTTTGTCATAAGTCATTACTTTTATCGTTACTTTAATCCTTTTTATATCTTTATGACTATTCAATAAATTCTACATATATATATATATATATATATATATATATATA
>Ga0157364_1003333_pt1 | contig 15528 bp, 12 predicted proteins | sample AttsexASBM2_FD_111476 | JGI IMG/M metagenome (GOLD analysis project Ga0157364, IMG submission 111476) | Fungus gardens microbial communities from leaf cutter ant in Ribeirão Preto, State of São Paulo, Brazil - Atta sexdens ASBM2 | ecosystem: Host-associated > Fungi > Mycelium > Unclassified ...
CTTCTTTCTAATGCATAAGAAAAATTTAATTATGTTTTGATATCAACGTATACGGTTAAATGCGTTTTGATTAAATCAAACATTTCTGTTATGAAAAGATTCGAGAGTTTTACAGCTATAAGCTATACAGCTATATGCATAATTCTTATAATATAGTATAGTAAATAATGCTTGTAGCATTATTAATCATTAATCATAGTAATCATTAATCATAAATTAGAAATTGAAAATTAACGACTGTGATTAATTTCTGATTTATGACTAATGGCTTGTAGAATGGCCATAATGGAAATGGAAATAACAGTAAACATATCCGTATCTCGTAATAAGGTGAATTTCAATCAGTTGAAACTTATAGATAAGTTTACTGCTATTTTTATTTCCGTTAGAATACGTAGATCTAAAGCAATATCCTGATTGGCATCGACTTAGTTCACGTTACTCAAAGTTACAGAAACCGCTCTACGGCAGCCCTAACGAGCTTTCTACAATAAATCATTAATCATAAATCAGAAATCAGAAGCTAAAAATTGATCAATCATAGTCGTCAATTTTTAGCATCTGATTTTTGATTTATGACTAATATTACTTATTGTAGAAAAGATCCATAACGACTTCTACAATAGTTCTACAATAGTGTTGCAAGTCATATGTCGTAAGAAATTGACCAATCACAGTTGAATATGACAAAAATAATCGCCTATGATTGGTTAATTTCTTACGACTTATGGCAACTCTGTTGTAGAGATGCAGTCCATTTGATGCTACAAATGCTTCGAAACTGACCAATCAAAAAGTGCTTCGAAGCATTCATAGCATCAAGTGGATCATAGCCTAGAAGCTCAAGGAGTGCGGCTGTGCAGCAGAATGTTGCTAATGATTGTAGTTTGTTGTAGCCGTTGACACCGCTGTTGCGTTGCGCATATATGTTCCGTGTGATTCTGTGCTGTTGAGTGTTGTGTATACGTTTTTCGTCATCTTTACGTATCCTTGGCATTCAGACTGCTTAAAGAGGATCACGATCGCGGTTTGAGACATAAGGAAGAATAAAGTGAAACCGCGCCTGTCGAAGCGCTCGTCGCCGCTCGCGTTGGCGCGAGGCGTCGCGATTAAATGAGACGGGGCAGTACTTGGACAAGTATTACGTCTGGTGCGCGAACATGTCTACGGAGACCGCCCTGAACGACGTGTCGAACGTCACGTCAAGGCTGCAGAGCCTGCGAGTGGCACACGTTGAGGACGATCCGTCCGAGAATGCGACGGCTGGCTGTTCAACGCCCGGCGGTTCGACGGCATCCAACGGCAGTGCGGCCGACGGCAGCGGACCGTCGTCATTGCGGGAGCCGTTACGGAACATCACCCTCTCTCGGGCACGGCGTGCTCTTAATTTCGTCGGCGATGACGATCAGCCGCTGAGCTCGTCTATCGTACGAAGCGAGGCTTCGTTCTCGAGCGATAAGTAAGTAGAATAGAATTTATTACACTTCAGCATATTTACAGCTAAGAAGAGGACTTGGTTTACATAAATTCTTAACCCATTCATACATTCATATCTCATCCGCAAACTATCGCACATACATTATTATAAAAATTTTGCTTATCCCTTTACTTTCCTACTTTTCTGATTAAACCTTCTGACTTCGCTTCTTTACCTATTTTATTTCATTTTATTTCTTTTCGCTTTATCTAGATAATTTCCTACATCAACTATCAAATGTTTGTCTTTGTTATTCATTAAACATCAATAAAGATAGAAAGATGTTTATATTTATGTCACTGAATGAAAAACACCAGTTCTATCTTTCTTAGCATTCCAATGTAATAATAACAATAGAATACTTGTGTTTTCACCAAATGAAAAGGATCCATTATTTATCTAAATTTCTGGATTTCTATTAACTCGTAGTATTTATTGCAATAGGATTGTTAATATTTGTTAGTCGATATAGTCATACTTTTGGTATTTTTAGTCGTCCACCTACTAATGCGGCCAATATATCGTATTTGGATGGACGAACGCAGAATAATGCTACTTTGGAAAATTCTGCTACACAGAATCAACCTGTAGTTATGTACAACTGGCAAGGTACAAAGGCAACAATGCGCGAAAGAATTGTATTCCTCTTTAATAATGAAATATTGTCAGATGTGACTTTTCTGGTTGGAAGAGGAGCGCAGCAACAACGCATACCAGCTCATAAACTAGTCCTGTCCTGTGGAAGTGCTGTATTTGATGCAATGTTTAATGGAACGCTTGCAACAGCTTCTTCGGAAATAGAAGTACCTGATGTAGAGCCTGCTGCATTTTTGGCAGTGCTCCTTTTTCTATACACTGATGAAATACAGATAGATCCTGAAACTGTGATGACGACGCTATATACTGCTAAGAAATATGCAGTGGCTGCTTTAGAAAAGCATTGCGTTGATTTTTTAAAAAATAACTTGACGAGTGATAACGCTTTCTTGCTGCTGACGCAAGCCCGTCTGTTTGATGAACCACAATTAGCCTCGGTATGTTTGGACACCATAGACAGATTCACAACTGATGCCTTTACTGCAGATGGTTTCACAGATATTGATATTGATACATTGATGATAGTCTTAGAAAGAGATACTCTTCGTGTCAGGGAATCTAAATTGTTTCAAGCTGTTCTAAGGTATGTTGTAACGTTGTAGAATGTGTTGTTTATTCTGTAATATTATATATTTGATATATGTTCGAATTATAGGTGGTCAGAAGCTGAATGTGTACGGCAGCAATTACCAGTTACTCCAGAAAATCAACGTCTGGTTTTAGGCGATGCTTTGTCTTTGGTTCGTTTTCCCCTTATGTCGAAAGAGGAATTTACTGCGGGTCCAGCGCAATCTGGATTATTAAATTATTCAGAGGCTAGTATTACAATATTCTTTCAATACATCTCATGTTAATGCTAATTATTATTATATTCAAGCTAAATAGTTTACACTTTGAAACTTTATGATTAAATTTTATAGGTCTTATCTTTATTCTCATATTTCATACTGAATCCTAAACCTTCGGTGGGGTTTCAAACGATGCCGCGGTGTTGTATGACAGGCAAGGAACAAACCGTATGCAGATTTCAACATACAAAGAGTAGATGGGGATATTTTGGGACTAGTGATCGTATTCGGTAAAAAATTATAATCTATTTTATGCATATAATTAACGATAGAAATTTTAAATATTCAATATTATAAAATATTTTAATTTTTACACAGATTTAGTGTAGATAGACGTATCTTTCTGATTGGGTATGGAGTTTATGGCAGCACGCAAGAACCAGCGATATATGAAGTGACAGTCGAATTAATTCACACTGCGTCAGGAAAAGTGATAGCTACAAATGCAACAAGTTTCAGCTGTGATGGATCAAAGTACACATACCGTCTAATGTTTAAAGAATTAGCGGAAATCTTACCAAATACAATTTATACGGCATCAGCAACTTTCAAGGTTGTTGTACTCTATTAATTTATTATTTAATTAATTATTTTTATGATGTGGGATTGTAAAAAATATTAGTTTTTGTTTTTTAGGGGCCATATTCTTATTACGGCACAAAAGGAATGAAAACAGTGATGGTGGATTGTGATTCAGGAAGTGGAAAAGTGAAATTCAAATTTAGCAGTGAGTTGGGAGATAATAATGGCACATCTACTGATGAAGGTCAAATACCCGAGTTTATTTTTTACACGTAATATAATTTGCGACATTCCTGATACTTTCTTGACTGAATATCAGATAAATTATATAAATTATGTAAAAAGTATGCCGGATTTTGTCAATTATATATCTTGTGATTTAAGCAGTGATTTGATTTAAGTGATCTATGAGCATACCAAAGGAGTTAATTCAAGATTTTTTTATAATTTTACAGATAATGCTTTTTGATTTCATTGAATAATGAAATTTTGATAAAAATTTAATACTTACAGAACTAATGCAACTTTTATAATAATATTTGCAATACATCAACAATGCTATTATATACATTTTGATTTTTCAGCAAATTATGGAATATATTATTTGTCTTTCAGACAAATTAAATATTAAGATTGTTTGAATATATCACACACATCTGTAGTTAATACGTTAATTATATTAATTATACAAGTAAGATTGATATTTAAAATTGGAGATCTATTTTTCTATTGTTTTAATTGAGATCCGTGTGAACCAAAAATATAGTTGTGTATAACAATGTTTAAAAAAAAAGAATTCATAAAAATACGAGAGAGAAAGAGAGAGAGAGAGAGATTGATCAAATGAACACTCTTAATTTCGCCTAAACGTTTCTTCTTCGGAATTATGTATTAATATAATTTGAAATTGTGAGTAATATATAACAACACTTCAATGCAAAAGTAATTAATGCAATAAAATGCCTATAAAGCATGCATAGAATATTTTTTAGTAAAAATTAGTATTTTGGTAGTCACAGTGCACAAAGCAATGTAAAACTTGATAGAATCTTATTATTATACCTAAGTACGAAAAATAGTCAAACGAAAGTAATATAAAACACCATTTTTTGATGTTCTTTAACTTTCTGAGGATCGGCATGTTTTTGATCGACTTTTTTATTTTAAGAACTAGAACTTTTTTGTCAATGTCATGGGATTGAGTGGTAAAAAAGATGGCGCCACTGTCGAGTCCCTAAAGGGGCCTCTGATCTTCTACAGGTTAATAAAATACTTTTTTTTTAATTATTCAATGATTTATTTAAGTATTAATAAAATTTAATGTATTTTCTTAACGATTCAAGAAAACACATTTGAAATGGGACTTCTATTAATAGATAATGAATGGTGCTAGCTAATGAGATAACATTGTTATCCTTAGCATTTTTAGAAATAAGCATACTTTGTAGATATAAGTCCGATATTGTTTTTTTCTTCATAGTAGTACATATATATATACAATTTATTTGTGATTATATTTCATTATAAAAATAGAAATGTACATGTAATGTTAAACAATTAAATAGATTTATTCCGCAAAGTATTTTTTTGAACATTAATATTATCACCCAAGTCTTGTTTTTTTTTTAAATTAAAATATAGCGTTTATTAAAAAACAACATTTAATACTTTCCAATAGAATTATCTTCTATTATCGATAAGATAATATCAGAAACATGATTTTAATTTACATTATTAAGTCAAATTGATATGTTATTGTTACAAATAAAAAGATTAAAATTAAGTTATTAGATTTGTTTTTATTGTTGCACTTTGTACACAGAATCGAAAGACGGAACGGATTTCTAGATGAGTTCATTAGCATTCCGTTCCATAAGAAGTTTACTGTATCGGAACCACCGGAATCATGACTGAAACGGTATAGAAACGATAGAATTAACGGAATGTCATGTCGATTGCAGGCTATGTCGATCTTGTTATTGTTGATGGTTGAAAATTTGACAACTTGGAAGAAGAAAATTATTAATAATTCTTAATACGACATATTCTTGTTTTATATATACATAATCCAACTATAATGCCAGTAATTCTTTAAATAATTCCGATGTCATTCTGAAGTAATTGAAGAACTTTTCACGATCGGTCGTTTGCATTTCAAAGACTAAATTATCATTTGCACCGGAGACGCCTTATTCTTTGTGTAAACATTGATTGTGTCCAGAATTTTCGTTTTCTTTTATATTTCTGTTGTTACAATAAAACATTATAAGCGAAATAAAATTTTCGCACACTCTTAAATATTGGAATAGCACGCCAACTTGGCACATTTCTTGTCTTTCGCAATAATTTTAACATTAGTAATAACACTACTTCTTCATCCATCGTTGTAGCTTTACAAAAGGAAGTTTCTGAATATTCGTTTCAATTTTTAGATTCCATCAACTCAACTGAATATGCCGTTCCGTTCAAGAAATAAAATTTTCTCTACCCATTCCATATAGCTGGAATGCAATGGAATTTTGGTAATAAAATATCTTTTATAATTCAGTATTTAAAATAATGTTATAGATAAGATAATTGCACAAATTATGCATATTACTGTTTTAGTTGCATTAAAATAACGAAATATCGATTAAACAAATTAGCTTGCGATTGAAGCGACATTCCGTCTGTTTCTATTCCGTTCTGATTACATGGGATGGATAGAGAAATTTCTTATGAAACGGAATTGTAGTGAACTCAATTTTTTAGTAAGAAACTGTCCCGTCGTTCCGATTCCATATACATATTATATATGAAGCGGCACCCTGATTTTTCTTTGACGAAAATCAAAAGATCGTGAATATAATGTGTTACCCATCAGAAATATTCGTGGATATGCTACGTAGTTCATGTTTTGTGCACATAAAGGCGCTGACAAGGACTATCTAAAACGTAGACATATCCATAGTATTCCATAGTCCGCAACTCTCGGTCTGGGACTTTCTATTGCTTTCTCTATCTCTGTTTCTATCCTATTCACATAAGAAGAGCATTAAGTTATGGTTGAGTGAATTTTTATTTCGCAAGCAACATTTGACTACTGGTACGTAAAAAATACGTGATCGATATAACCCTTAAATGCACCTGAAGCATTTAAGATAACTGTACAAAGTGTGAGTTTGTGATGTGAGATTGTCAATCTCCTTTACACTGAAGCTTAACCTATTGTTCCAATGATTTATGAACTTCGATGCTTGGCAGAACTTTATAGCGCGTGCTGAGGTAAATTGTTGCATTCTTTCCTTCTGGATTCATTAGCTTGGCTTATTTTTTAATTTAAATTCACAGCCCACGAAAATGTTGGGATCATGAGAATTACCACATTGTTTCCAGTAGTGTACATTTTATCTCTATGGCTAAGGGAAAAATAAGAGGTTCTGACTCCAACAATAAGGTATGTAATTTACATAAGTGAGTTACTTTATATTTTTTTAAATTAATATTTTCCGTATATTTTTTATAATTAGTTAACAGCATCAAATGCAGCATTTAAAAATGGAGAAACTTATACATCAGAATTTGAGATTAATGAGACACCACCTAGCGCTAGGACCTTACTTACTAAAGGTTACACGCAAGATGAAATTAATTCATATTCAGGTAAAATTTCTTTTTAGCTTGTGTTTTATATTATGTATTTTTTTTGTATTTATATGAATGTATTTATATGTATTTATATGAATGTACTAATATATATATATATATATATATATATATATATATATATATATATATATTTGTGTTTGTGTATATAATGCATTAACTTATAGGAGCAACTGTATCAACACGTGGACGTTTTATGACGGAACAAGAAAAGCTACGTTGCCCAAATGAGAGGCCATTATATCTTTATATACAAGGACACACAAAACATAATGTTGATTGTATGTATTCTATTATTTTTTAATACTTTAATATTATTGATTCACATACTTAATAGATATTTTATTTAATAGTGGCGATACAAAAAATCAATGAAATTATTAAAACGGAACATCAGAGTTCGCTAAATAGACCAAGCAGGTTTACAAATGCTCCTCCTCCTCTTATGAGCTTACATTCTGGAGTTACTAGTGTAGTAAATATCTTTCATTCATATCTGATTTATAATTACAAGTTTCTTATATATTATTGTTTGATATGTGTAATTTATTAGGAAAAGATTTGCGTTAGTATCGAGAATGCACCACAAGGTTTTGATTCACGTGGACGAATACTAGGAGTAGGCGATGCAAATTTAATTTATATTAGAGGCGAAACTGGTGCAAATGTAACCTTAAGAGGAAGAGGATCTCAGTTTATTGATCCACTTTTGGGAGCAGAATCTCCAGAACCACTTCATTTATACATAGAGTAAGAACGCTTGAGATTTTTGTCACATATAATAATTATAGTCAGATAAAATTAATAAATATTTATTAAATTAATAAAATATTGTTTAGGCATCCAAAACCAGAAGCATTGCAAAATGCAAAACAATTGGCTATTAATTTAATTCAAACGATACAATCTGAATTACAAACCTACATTCAACAACAGCCACCACCAGTACAACCTCAGCAAGTTATAGAACAATCACAGATACCACAAAGTATGTATTTATTATGCTTAATTTACAGGATTAAGATAATTACTAGCCACATATATTTAAATTGTAAATAATTTTTTCAATTTTCAGCCCAATTCCAAACTATGAATATTGGTAGCTTAGGCCAGCCAAATGTAGTTGCAATACAGCATCAAGGTAAATTGTACAAATTATGTCTTATTAATGATTGTTGTAAAAATATAAAATTTTTCTTCGAGTTGATATACATTTTTCAATACATATTCACATTTTATATAATAGATATTATACAACATCCACAAAGTAATGTTGTAACATTGCCTGCAACAATTCTTACGGCTACTGTAGCTGGTACTCCAGGACCTGGTGTATCAGTTCCTCCTCCAGGAGTACATATACCTCCTCACACTGGACCATTAGTTCCACCTCCACAAGCTCAAGTATGTTATCAAACTCAAATTAAGTATTACTAAAACTTCTTGAAAAAAAAAGTTTTGTAAACATTTTTTGCAGGAAATACAAACTTTTATGCCACCACCATCTGTTGGACAAGTACAATTAATCGGTCCTCCGTCAACAGTAAGTCAAGTTCAGTATCAAATACATCCCGGTCAGCCATTACAAATCCAAGGAATTCAAGGATCGCAATCCTCGCCACAACCTGTGGCGCAAATGTATGTCATGAGTCAACCGCCGCCGCAAAGTCCCGCGCAGCAGAGTTTTATAACGAGCAACAGCGCACCAGTAAATGGGGCAGTATCATATGTATATACGCAACCAAACGTACAAAGGCCCGCTACGCCGTCCCAAGGAATTATCGAAACTGTTAACGTCAATTTACAACAACCTCCTCCCGCGGCGCCTCTCAATATAACGCAACAACCACCACCGCCATTGTTGCATCTTCATTTTCCACCGCCGAACTTTCCACCAAATCAACCACCTCCTCCTGTCCCCCAAACCTATCAGATACAATATCAACAGGTACAAGCACCTGCATCGCAGTCGCAAACGCAGTTTGTCTTACAACCTGGCGAGCACATTGTTCCACCTCAGTTGCAACAGAATCATGAGCAATCTCAAGCTGTCGCTCAACATATAATACCTCCACAATTCGAAGGTCACGCACCACCGTTTCATTTACAAGTACCTCCACCACCGTCTGCGCAAACTTTCTTAGTACCTAACGCTCAGTCTCCCCAACACCATCCACAACCACCGCTTCCTCCCGGCAGCGAAATTCAGCATCAGGAGGGTCCGGTAGAACAGGGACCGTTGCCGCAGCCGGTACCTCCTCCGCAAATAGTACCGCCGCCGTCAATCAGCCAAATGCCGAATTCTATGAATATTCTTACCAGCGTACCGCCACCAACGCAGCCGCCTCCACCGCAGAACGCTCCGTGGTTATACCAAGCTCAGCAACAGATACCACAATCACAAGGACAATTGCAGGTAATGATGCTTAATATTCTGTGTCTTTGTTTTCCGTTGCATGAAAAATATGTAATATCTTTCGTAATTTTATAGATGCAAATGCCACCGCAGAATATACCTCTTCATAACGTACCTCCACCGCAAGTTCAAACTCAAATACAATATCATTCTCAACATATACAATATCAAAACGGTCATATACCAACGCAAGTACATTATACAATGCAACCGCCGCATCAGCAATTTGAGCAAAAGCCCGATTCGCCAGAACAACAAAAATCACATGGAGTTAAAAGAAGGTTTTCAGACGTTGAAGGAGGTCAGGTAAAGTGTCGTCTGCAAATATATACATATTAGATTGAAATATGTTAAAATGAAATCATATAACATCCTTTTGCTAATCTCTTTTAAAATGTATGTCACAGGAACCACCACCACCACCACCACCGTATCAATGTGCTCCATTACCTGCGCAACGGCACGGCACAGGGTAAGTCAAAGAAAGAGAGAATATAACTTTTTTTTATAGTTGTCATAATGTATAAATTAATGTAATTTTGATAAAGTTACATTATATACTCCTTGTATAAAATGTAAAACAGTTGCATGTACCTATGTATTCATGTACATATTACTTATGTACAGAGGAGTATATAAATTAATGTAACTTTACTTGATATATTATATAATTTTATATCTAGTTATACCTTAGTAGACTATGGATGGAAAAAACTTGTCCGCTTGAATAAAATTAATCTACCAAATGTGTAAAATTTCAAATAAACGTTACTAAAAAAAAGCTGATAATTTTCAGAATCATAGGATATTATAGCGTAAACGTGCAATGAATTTAATCGAAGATTAGAAAGAAGTTTATCAATATGAAGAAAGAAATTGATAAAGAAACAACTGCTTCAGATCGCTTATGCTTCACTTGTAGCAAGTGCAAATTTGTAAATTGTTGTAGAATTACATGAAGAAAATGTAAGTCATTATTGTCATTTTTTTTACAGAAACCTGCTTTTGCATTATAAGGTGTTGCACGATAATGTTAAAAGTGCAGAAAATGAAAATTTTAAATATTTTATGAAATTTTTGTAATAGATATTTTTTTATTCACAGATATATTTATTGCTATACTCCAAAATCTAATAACTACATGAACAATAATTATTTGCTGTAAGATCCAGATATATCCATGTTAAGATATAAATTATTTTCAAGCTTATCAACTTTTGAAAATAATTTAATTTGATGAAAAATGTTAATTTTGCATATTTATAATTGCATAAATAATTAATAATTTTGTAATTATGGATATATCTTGCTCTTCCATACACAAAATATTATTCCTTCCTTTGAATTTTGCATGATTGTATAGATCTTGAAAAATATGAAGTAATTTTATTATCTTTGCAATATATAATGCAAAGATAATAATATACTTGCATTTTCCTCATGTTACACACATAATTCTATATTAAAATCACTAAATAAAAGCTTTTGCCAGAATCACCAAGACATGTTCTTTTAGTATAAGTAATGAGCCAAAAGAGACGGAATGTGCGACGATAGTTACTACTTTGCAGAATAGAAATTAAAATAATAATACATAGATTATCTGAACGTATATTATAATGTCCTACGACATTACAATTACGTTCTTTGGAATATTCTAAATGTAAGTTTCACATAATTAACTGTGATCTGGTAAAACCAGATATTTTCCACATTTCAGAAGTATCCGAGGGTGTGCATCAGGTGATTTTTGTCTTAATGCTTGAAACGTTTCTGTAAAATTATTATTTTGGAATTAATAATTCGCACCTGCATTGTTTAAGCAGAGAAGGTGATCGACAACAGCAAGTCTTACATGGTCCATCACCCACATCTGCGGGTCTACCACATGGAGATCGAAACAAGATGCTAATGCCACCTCCACATCCAGGTCTGTAACTAAGAGTATTTAGTTTGAAAAATTGCTGGATATCTTTTGGAAATTGGAAATGTCATATTGAATGTTATAAAAAGATATACCAGTAGAAAGATTGTATTTTTGAAGAAAGCATTTATCTTTAATTATTTTTTTAAGACTTTGGACTTCTTCTTTAATACAATTTTGTTATTGGCAATTATATTTTTTAAAATTTAATATACAATTATGTGGATGTATAATTTAAGTAATTAAATCATAAGTAATTAAATTTAGAAAAATAAAATATGTTTCAGATAGATATCTAGCACTATTTTCTTAATACTCTTAGACCGTAGTATATTATTAATGTAAATAATATTTTGTGATAAGCATATTATAAAAATTTTCCTTGATCTTTTAATTTATGTCTTAGCAAATTGCTTTTTTATGCATTTGTTGAGGATACCTGCAGAGACGGACGTCCGGAAATAACATGGATTATTGCAATCTCACAGTGTGCATAGAATGCTTTGACATAGTTATCTTTAAATTTATTTATTATTATTATTTTAGATTAGACAAAAAAGCATTGCACGTGTTATACAGTTGCGACGATGTCTCAAGTATAGTAATTTCAACGCTTTTTTTATAGTGTCCTTTTTATTAAATAAATCTGCATTTTCAGATGCAAGTGTAACCTGTGATTTTCTACTTCAATGTTTGTTTATCCATTATTAACCATATCTAATATTAATAGGATTATGTTAAGACATATTATACATATATATTTTTGATATTACTATTTTAAGTTCAATGCCTTGGACTTTTATATTCCTTAGGTTAAACGTGCGTCTCCACCAAAGAAAGACTAAGGAGGGAATATATGACTATTACATTTAATTAGATGTATATATTTAATGTTATTATTATATAACATTAATACGAAATAACACATAACTTGTGGATATTATATCGTCTCTATTGTGTTGCAGTATTCTGAGCAGTTATCTGTAATGGAAAAAGTGGAAGAAATTTGAAGAATATATAGTTCTAATAATTAAATTTACTTTATATCCAGATAGCAAATAACTGTATGGCTTTAAATTTTTAGTATAATTGATAAGCGGTAACCATCTAATAACACATAAGAATGTAAAAATTGCATTGCTTGCTTTCAGACTCAGATAGCGATTGCCAAATCGTTCTGCAGATTTGGCAATGGTTAATGGCGTGAAATATTGTCCTAATATTTAATTTAGTCTTGTAAGATTAAATTCAAATTTAGAAAACTAAATTTCTGTTTATTGCCACAGTGACACGTCTCAAGCGGAAGATGAAAACCGGCAGCAGTCTTATAATACAGATATAGTCTTAACAATTTTCTTACAATTAGATTTACATCCAAATTCAGAAAAAAAATTAAGTTTACATTTTTTGTTTGTGAACATATAATTCAATAGATATTGAAACTGTCAAGATTAATTGTGCCTGTTTTGTTGAATACAGTGAAAATTTTTTAAGTTTATTACAATATTTCATCGCATAATTTGCCATATTTATAAATACAATATTATGTTATGTTAGTTATTTAAGAATGTTCTGTATCTTTCTTTTCATATCTTATGTCTTAATCGTTTAGGTGAGAAACGAAATCTGGACCAAAAGCCTGCAGGATTATCTTCAGGTACGTTCAATGTATAATATGTTGAGAGATATAAAAGAAAAGAAATATATCTATCCATAGAAAATTTTATTTTCTATGGATGTTTAAATTATTTGATATATTTTGTAAATAGGAAATGATCAAAATGTAATGGCGGAATCTGGAAATATTCATGTCGGCAACGGTCCACCTCTACCTCCATCTTCGCCGCAGGCGCCGTGGCAAAATCATCACATGAGGATTCCTTGGGGTAGACCACCGCCTATTCCAAGAGAAGGGGAACCTCCTACAGTTTGTCCTGGATTACCTCCTATTAACATGCCTCCACCTCAAATCAGGTCACGAGGTAGGCATTTGATTTATTTGTCACATCAAACTATTTTTATCTTAAAATCTTGAATTTTAAGTTATGTTTTCTTTGTTGTAAATTATTAATTTATGAGTATATCAGCCTTTTCTCGATATATTGGGTTGTCTGGAAAATTCGTGCCGATGAAGGAAAATTGAAACGCAGAAAATTTAAATTTTAGTCGGCACGAACTTTCCGGACAACCCAATAAAAGACAAAGAAATAAAATAAATTTGCACATTATTATAATTCTTATATGCACAATGTGACAATAGTCTTTAAGGATGTATGATACTGTTCTCAGGTCCCACTGATGGTAATCGCTCTCCCACTCAAACAGCCGTGTTAGAGCAGCAGTTAAACGTCGAATACAATCAAATACCGCCCTATACGACGAAACCGCCGCCTTACAACGCGCATCCATTGATGCAATCGATCTGCAATCCGCCACCGCCACCGCCGCCGCATCATCAACAACCGCGACCGCAGCATCCTGCACAAACGGTGCAGCATTATCAGGTGCCAATCTCTCAGACATATCAACCGCCGACGTCCTGCCCACCATGGATGAATTAAAAATCATAAAACAGTAGACAGTTCTTGTTTTGTCGCTTCTTCTTGGATGATGATTGATATGATTTTGAGGAAAGTGATGTTGTTTTGACAAGAGACATAATAATGAAGTGCTGAGACTCAAGCTGCAAAGATCTGATAAATGTGAATAGTTAGAACTGCATCGTGTTACGTACACTCAATTGTATGTTCCTTATGGCAATTCTTATAATTTAATAATCTATTTTAAGAAAGAGGAATACTGAACTGTTTGTAAAAATTTGTAAAAATGTTAAAGATTATTTATACAGTATAATTTAAATTGTACGCTAAAAAAAGAGAAAGGAAGAGAAAATGAATGAATGAGAAAGAGAAAAAGAGATAGTGTGAGATTATATATAATAATAATGTCATATATATATATATATATATATATATATATATATATGTTTGCGAGATAGTTACTTATTAATTATAGAATATATCTTCAGGATCACACAAAGAATTCTTGTATAGCATACACATACATACACATATATGTATATAATACTATATAACATACATATTATATATATGTATGTATACAAGAAAAGATAATAGCGTTATTATTTTAAATAAACTATTCTACCATTGCGCATTCAAGATCACTTGTTTTGGATACTCTCATGCGAGTAATAATTTACTTTATATGTTTCCTCTCAATGAAACTGTATCATCTCTCCATTTACTTATAGATAGGAAATATATACACGTATAAACGATGTATGCAGTTAATGCAGTTTTTTTATGTAAAGTCAATAATAAATCGTTATTGCCAATTAAGTAGCTACTTTCATGTCGACAGCCTTTGTCTATCGTCACGTTTTTACTACGCAGAATGGATTGCCGTTTTCCACCTCGACGCGATTTGGCAAACAACGATAAAACCGCACCGTTTCCATTTGCAGCGAGCAATCGTCGCAATTAGCCCCGTTAAACGCCGCCGGGTTGACGGGTGGAGGGCAGTAGCGGCAGTAGCAGCGACGGCGATCAAATCCTGACCAAGGCGTCCGTGTTCCAGGGCAAGCGAGGGAGTGGCGAGGGGATGAGGTGAAATTCCGCTCGATACAAATTCGATAAAGCTGCCGGCGGCCCGCAGGACTCGCTCGTTATCCGGATCTGGCGGTCTGTTAGCCGCTACGTCAGAAAACTTGCAATCTTTCCTGTGTGTTACGCGACCGCGTTCCCGATACTTCGGGGAAGTTTAATTTGCCGGATAGCGAGGCGCACTGTAACATCGTTCTCGCGGTGAATTCTTTCTTCAGAAGCGAAAACTCAAGAAGGAATTTTTGCTTCGGCTTGAAGCATTTAATCTCCAGAAATTCAATGCTCCACTTAAAATTTACGAAAATTAATAAGGAGAGATTTTAATCTTTAAATTTAGTCTTGTTATAATTATTTTATTTTTAATCTCTTGACGAATATGTTAACATAATAATATAATATAATTTTGGTTTTTTAATATAATATATAATTACTTCAAGATGAAAACATTCGTCTTGAAATAATTATATTATATTAAC
>Ga0157364_1003334_pt1 | contig 15527 bp, 7 predicted proteins | sample AttsexASBM2_FD_111476 | JGI IMG/M metagenome (GOLD analysis project Ga0157364, IMG submission 111476) | Fungus gardens microbial communities from leaf cutter ant in Ribeirão Preto, State of São Paulo, Brazil - Atta sexdens ASBM2 | ecosystem: Host-associated > Fungi > Mycelium > Unclassified ...
AATAATAAAAAAACAGGTAAATGAAAGCACAACATAGGTGATATTAAGATATACAAATTACAATAATATTTAAAAACATATGTATTTTTTACTCCATGATAGAATTCGTGTTACATTCATTCTTCTAAAAATACGTATGAATGTTTCGCTTCATTTTATACTTAAGCCATCTTTAGCAAGTTTACAAATTAAATAAAGATAACAATACACTCTTAGTAAAGATGACTGCATAGTTCAAACGTTCTGAATGTTCCTTCTTGACAGCTAAGTGATTGTTAATTAAGTTTGATTCAACAAGGAGTTAACAATTAATATCATTATGAAAGAAGAACACTGATCTATACTTTCGTTGATAGTACAACAATGTATCCACATTAAAATATACACCGCAAATTATTATTTATTGTTATATTTATTATACATTTATATTTATCATTATAAAATACGCAAAAATTTCTACGACATTTCAAAGATAAAAATCTTACACTGTAACTCTTTGGACGCATTCATCTTGTTATATTTACTGGTTCTCTCGTTACATTCTGAAGTTGCATGAGACATCTAAGATCTGCATCAACGAGATGCATTCTATACTTTAGTTAGACGATGCCGGTGGTGAGAAATGACAGACGGGTGCGAAACACGTGTGAACACTCTGGGATTAACGGGCGGATGCTGCATTTAATAATTTGCCAATTGTTTCTACATCATAGCGTGATATTAACCGGTAAATGTAGCGCACTATGAGCATCGCACTTAGAAAATTATTTTCTTCTTATGGATGGATTACGCTTGAAATCGCTTTAATGCTCTATAGTCTCGTCTCCATTCTTCTGCCTGGCATCTTCGTCGCTTTTGTATCTTTTTAAAGTGCTTTTCTTACTATTCTTCCCTAACAAATGGGATTTCGATGCTGGAGGTATGTGCTTTTCCAACAGTGCACGAACCTTCCACAAAGATATATACGCTTGAAGTAATCGGATGTTCTCGGAGTGCTATTGAGGACACAAAATCCTCCGTTTATCCTCGTGTTGTTCAGCAGTATAGGGTTGTCATAAATTTCTCATCCTAACATTCTATAGCTTTCCCCTGATTTCCATCACTGTTTGGACTTTTAATTGTTAAGTTGGCAGTGTTCCAAAATTATATAGTTGATGTACATATATTAAATTTCTTTAAAGTCAAGAATTTTAACTTTCCAAAAAATTTTACAAAATTCCTTTACTTTTCCCTGATTTCCCTGACACTTTTTCAATTTCCTTTCCCCGATAATTTCCTAATTTCCGGTTTTGTGGCAATTCTGTAATACATCTAAAATCTATTTCTCGAATACTCTCCTGGCTGTCGCGGGAAATCGAATGGGAATGCGGAAGCGAAAGAATTTGACGTGATTTCATTGATTAGTTGTGTTTAGTAGAGTCAAAAAAAAGCGGACAAAGCTGCATTCCTTGAACGCGACAGTAACACACATTTTAACGCTGTCCCGGCCTTTCGGACGAAAGTCTGAAACGTTTCGCTTTTCTCCTCGCACAATGACCATTCGATGGCAGCTTCATCAAAGAGAGAAACGCACTTCTTCGTGATATATTATCGCGTTTAGAAACGAAGAAACAACGAGTTTAAGTGATGATCTTGAAACGTGGATGACTTCTATTTGTATATCTCGAACTCTCGATAATTTCGAACCTTTCTAGGCATCTTTTTATGATTTTTCAATTTAACTTGTAATAACTCAACTTGATGATAATCTACACTGTGAGAAAAATTTTTTGTATTTTTGATTATAATTACATGTTATAATTATGATTATTACCATCATAATCTAGTTATTATTACTAATATTAAAACAATAATAATTATAGTAACATTATTATTATCATAATGATAATTATAATATGTAATTATAATCATAAATTCTTAGTGCACAAAATTGTATTTTTCTAGCTTTATTTAAACTGAAATTAAAGTGATGGTTTTGTAATAAAAAGAATCTGATGGTTGCATTAATTGGAATGCTGATTGAAAATGGATTAAAATTTTCTGGCTGAATCTACAATTATAATTTTAGTTGAGGTGACCAGAATTTTGATTGATAAGGTTATCTTCTGGTTTTCTGAGCGTAAATAACTTTTAAAGATAACATTACATCAGTTTTGTGATATTATCAATCATAGCACAAAAAAAAACACAATTTTATATTATCATCAGATTAAGTGAAGTTAAACCACAAGTCTAAACCATAAGTTCACTAGAAAATGAAAAATCGAATCGTAATTAATAACTTTTTATAAGCCACTTTCCAAGTTTATTCGAGATATCTTTGACGCAAGGTTATACGTTTTTTTTTCGATAAAAGTTAAAAACGAAACTAGGATAATATAAAGATCCTTTCCTTGAAGACAAAAAAAAGTCTCGTTCAAATATAGAATAGTCCTGCTCCAGGTCACAGAATGATGTCGGTCATTTTAGTAACGAGATGTCGATACGAAAAAGAATCAAAGAAACATGAAGAGGAACATTTCTCAAAAATGACGTGTCCGTTAGGATGCGCGATATAACCGTTAGCATGTCCGAAATTGGTCAGCCTGACCAATTGATCTCGACCATTCCACCCGTTATTTGTAGCTATCTTGGTAATGATTAGTTCAATAGGAACTTCCTCCGTATTACCTGTGACCTCTTTTCTTCCAATTCTACCATTTCGCGATTGGAACGGGTATTCATTGGGAAAATGCAGCGAATGATATCTCTAGCACGATATTATGGTAAGACAGCTGCCACTTCTCGGCATGCAGTTATGGTACATGACTATCGATTGAAAAGCGAAATAATTAACTAACGTGGAGAATTGTGATATTCTTGGATACTAAATGTATACGTTTAAAAGAAATTGTATATAGAAAATATTTACCCAATATATATTTTCGATTATATACACTAAAGACTAAATTTTAATAAATATTTGTTTGAATAGTTCTAAGTAAATATTAATTAAATATAAACATTTAATTATTTAGTACAAGAAGTAAGAACCATTAATTTGATTTAACTTATCATTTTTTTATTAAATAAATATTTAATAACTGTACCTTAAGTAAATATTTACCCATTATTATTCAAAGAAATATGCGTAAGATATTAAATATTAAAAATCGAACGAAAATAGAAAGTTTTCAGAAGAGACTACAATTATAGCTTTTGAATGAGCGATAAAAGGTTAAAAGGCAAGTTAAACTTCAGAACTATAAAGAGATAAAGTGTGTTAGAAATAACGGATTTTTGCTACACATTCCTAGAAATACGAAACATTTTGCTTCAAGTACATCAGAAGACAGAAAATAACGGAGTTTTCAAGAAGTCCAGAAAAAAAGATGCAACAACTAATATTGCCATGTAATTATCTGCGTTCTCATTACGTTAAAATGAGTAATAGCTTCTAATATCGACATAAATTCTATACGCTATTTATAGCGAATCATAAATAATCTGTACTGATACGTCTTAGAGTCGAAAGTATCAATGATAATAGCTATTAATCACACTGGCTTTAGCATTAAACGAGTCCTTTGTTCAGATATGAGAGGTTTCTTGAAATAAAACGTGTATTGATGAAATTTCTGTTTTCTCTAAAATAAAATTAGATTAAAGACATTTGTTTAAAGCTTCAAAATTTCATTAAAATATGACAAGTATCTTGGAATATAACATGTATTGATGCATTGCTAAGCTTTCTCATAGATACCGATATCTAATGTAACTTATAGCATTTTTTTTCAACCATAGCAGATTTAAATCGATCTGGGTTGGATTAATGATGTTGCATGATCTACTGTTGGTAGAGCATGTAACGTCAACCAATAGTAGAGCATGTCATTAATCCAAGTTTAAACCCGCTACGGTCGAAAAACCTATTAATTTCACCAATAAACTTAGATTGGATTAGGAACATTTCTTCGAAGCTCGCTCTAAAATTTCATTAAGAAAGACTGTAAGAGCATCACGAAAGACATTCCCTTTGTTTAATACAGCAATTCTTCGCCGCTCTCTTACGAAGGAATGACGTTATGTTCAACAGATGTCGGGGTAACGACTCGAAGGGGTAGGCAAAAGCGACAATATAGAAGGAAGACAAATGTGTCACGAGGGTCGATAACCAGGCTAGAGATCACCAGTGTGGAATTCTGCGCGAAATTATAACTACGGAAAATGTATCTCTGCGACGCGATAAACAGTTATATAAGTTCTTCAAATCATTCAGGATTTTTTTTCTTAGCGCAAAGAATATTTCAGTGGAATATTCTACTTGGTTTGAGTGATAATTGATTTATGAGAAAATTCTGTAATATTTACAAACCACGTTTTGAACGATATACTCTACATTGAAAAAAATAAATTTTAATAAACGTTTGATCGAATAGTTCTAATTGTAAGTAAATATTTATTAAATTTAAAAACATATTTATTTTATACAAATACCATTAATTTGTTTAATTTAACTATTATATTTTATTGATCTAATTAAGAGAATTTTTATATTGATCGAAGATAGAACTTAGTGCTTAAACATTTTTGTATGAATTTATATATATATATATATATCTGATTCTATATTAAGATCTGGCAGCAATTTTTTTCAGTGTAATAAAGTTTTAATTCGAGAATTAATTGCAATACATTGAATTTATTTAAGTTGATAAAAAATTACTGTAAAAAATGTCAATTATAATTTTCGGTTGAAAACAGATCGTCAAGCGGTCGAAAGGAAGTGCGGGATATTCATGATACTTTCGTTTACGTGAATCGGTACTTCTAGCCTGCTTGCTCAATATTGCGAGAAGAGAAAATTCGTTTCAAGTTTCGTAGATAGACCTGGTTTTCTACCACGGTATCTTCAATATAAGACACGTAAAGATTCAAATCATCCGCTAGAATCTCGTGGCTGGAAGCGTTCCGTATGTGTTACAGCTCGCCGCGAAAATGTGAGAAACCCGTTAACCCGCCGCTCCTAAGCTAACGACCACACAGCAGCCGACAATGAAGGTACAAAAGCGAAGCGGCGAACAAATTCTCAATTGGCCATTATTCCGATCATTAGCGATGATTTTCGCTCACAATATCATCCTAATGAATCGTGATAATTAAGCGAGCCGAGAGCGAGGGACACGTTATCTCGCTGGGAAAAAATTTCAACTTTCGCGCGAGAAAGCAACGTTGACGACAACGGCAAGCAAACAATCGATTTTCGCGATGATTGGCAAGAGAGAGAAAGAGGATTTTACGATATTCTATCTATCTTCAAATCGGCGAGACAATGATTGACGATGGAAAACGAAAAAACCGATGGCCCCCTCGATGACTACGACTTGCCGATTATCGCGTTTCTCAGAAATTGAAACAAGCGTAACAATTCCGACGAAATAGACGGAAACTTTCGTCTAAGAGCGTTTTCTTACCTCGTCTCGGAAGCGAGATGCCCCGCTTTCTATATCAATAAAATCGCGCAGCGGAAAGAAACGACCGATTGCTTTAGTGTCTCGGAGGGAACGAACGTATCGCAAATAGACGTTATTCCGAAATTACTGCATTAAATTCCCGCTTGCAATTAATCCCCCGATTAAAAATGAGCATCTATCTCGGCATGCTTTTTACTTATTTTTACGAAAATCGCGGACATGTAGAAGCGTAGTTTGAATAGAAAGATCAATTAAATCTAATGCCAAGATTGCTCCTCGGGAAGTAACACGCCTTGTGATTAAAAGCATCTCGAGACTCCTTCAAGTGTGGCTGAAACTTGATATTGCAAAAAGCATAACAAGCGAATATTTGTGCAAGCATTGAGGATGTAATATTACGTTTTTCGTCTTCCCAATCGTCGATTCAGAAAAACAGACATATGCAAAAGTGTTATTATTTTCATTTGTATTTTCATAAACTGAGAAAAAAATTATTCATTTGACTAAATTAATTTTATCAAATAAGCAATTTGTTTTTTTTTGTGTGTATTTTCGTCAAATATTTATTTCAATCTTAACCTGTATTTTACTAATAAAATATCGGTGCATTCTGTCTTATCAACCACACACAAAAAAATAAATATCATTTTATTCCTAAGAAAAATGACTCAATTTACTTTATTTCTTTTAAGACTCGGTTATCTTCAACATAGAATATTTTCTTGATAATAAATCTTAATCATTTCTTATTTCCGTTTTAATTTATTTTATTGTTTAATTAAATCTTAAAATATACTTATTACAAATTTTAAAAAACTTATTAATATATACTCAAAACAAGAATTTATTTTCTTTTAAAGAATATAAAATATTATAAAATTGACTGAAGAAACGGTTTTATTACATATAATAAGTAAATCAAATTTATTTTAATTTGATGATTTTGATTGAAGTTAAATTTACTTGTAGGATTCAGAATATTTTGAAAAAATTTAATATTTGCAATGAATTTATGACAAATTTGCGGATGTACGAATTTATAAAATATTTGAAAGTATTATGATTTGTGCATACAGTATATTTTTCTGTGTACAGAATTTCGATCACATGATTGGACATCTAATTATCTTGACCAGAATTCTGATAGATTTCAAGAGATAATTCAACAAAATTATTTTCAGATCTGTATAAATAGTTATTTTTAGATATACATACTTCTGATTTGTCCATTTGCCATCAAAATTCCAATTAATGCAAGTAGACTCTTTTTCCAGTAGATCATTACGATTTTTTTTTTCAAATTTTTAATTGTAATTCTCAAAAGAAATTTACGGAACAAAATTCTCCACTTTTCATTGGGTTTACGCCTAGATCGAAGGCACAGCTTCGAAAGTTGACAGCAGCCGCCATTTTGAAGCGGTCCGCGCGAAGGCCGTCTTTATGCGTGCATTTTTATCATACGTCGCAGCAAGATAATTACGCTTACGATGTCGCGATGCGCACTCGAGCACGTACGCCGAGATTATACCTCGACTGGAAGAACGTATGGACAATCCTAGAGAGAACGAAATCGTTCGAAGAGGGAATTGTTAAATATAGCATAAAAATTGCTACCAATTTTTCGCGACAGAGCATCTCTTTTTATAATCCCCATTATTCGTAAAATTTGTTTGTGTCTCGGTGCGTCTTTCAAGTCGATTCTCGCGGAGTTTAATTCAAAAATAATCACGAGATAATTCAGGGACGTAAACAGGCTTCTACTCGAGTCCGCGTTTGAAAGATCGTTATGTGAGCGTTGCATTTCCTTCATCCACACTCTGGTTCCCGCTGAACCAGAGATCCTCTAACATAGTCTGGCCATGAATAATTTTATCAAAACAAGAGTGAAAAAAAAAGGGGAATATATGTAAAACTTTTTATTAGTAAATTTAGGATAAACTTCTATAATAAACATTAAAACTTTTAGAGTTAATTGTCCTAAAAAGTGAAATTTCTCCCCTTTTTCAAGAACGACTCAATTTTTATTTTTTGGAATAAGAATATTTCACTCCAAAGAATTTAGAGAGTACTATTTCTCTTTATATATGCTGTCTCATTCTAACTTGACAATGATGAAGTTGACAAAAATGACGGGTCAAAAGTTCAAAAGTTGTTCGTCATCTCATGGCCAGATTCTGTTATAGATTTCTATGCCGAGCGGAATGCCGCGCGCATTCGTTGCATCTCGAGGCATCCAGACGACGTAAATCATCCCCCCGGTCGCGTCGTAACGTTCCGTGCAACCGACATTACCAGCCGCGCGGATTAAATCGCGACGCCATGTCGCCGATTGCGATGGTCGAGGACAGGGGGATTTAAATCGCCACTCGACGACGATCCTGCTCGCTCTAATCGTCAGACTGGAAGATCGGCGGGAATGCGCTTATCTACGACTGATCGACAACCTCGCAAAAAGTACAGTTCAATTGCCGAATTGCGAATTCGCGGATTATTGACTTCTGCTTAATATTGTATAGCGAGATTGGCTGCGTTTAGCGGAAAAAGCTTTGCAACTGTTGTACAAATTCTTTAACGTGATTTGTTTACTCTCTAAATTCTTTGGAATGAAATCTCACACTAAGGAGGGAAAATTGAACCAATATTCAATCAAAAGGAATCAATTTCCAATCTTTAAGGGTGAAATTTTACTCTTCAGAGTGATTTGTGATTTGTGATTTATGGGTTCATATCTAAACTTCAAGTCTTAAAAAATTGATCAATCACAGTCAGACGTGAGAAGAGTAATCGATTATTATTTGTCATTCTTTTAATTTAATTATTTAAAGCTTAAATAATGGCTTATTATAGAAAGTTCATTAGAGATACATTTACATGAGCAATCAAGACAAAACCAATCATATCAAAGAGTTTCACAACAATTGCAAAACTGCATTTTACCGAATGGAGTCATTGAGATTTCTTCTTTCTCCGAAGGCAGGGTAATTTTGTACGGTATTTATTCTACATTTGGAAAGCTCCTGGATTCTGAGGGATCGAGTGCGCGCGCGGTTCGAGTAGGAAGAGAGAAAGAGAGAGAAACGACAGTCAGAGAGACTAGAATAAAGGCAATCGATCCTCCCTCACTGGGCACGCAGAGAGACCGTTGAACGAACGAACGGATAGACACGCACGCACGCGAGAAAGAAAATGCGAGGGGACCAATTTGGCCTACGTGTAATCGGGGAGAAAAAAAATGAGGGAGAGAGGAAGGAGAGAAAGAGAAAGAAAAAAAAATACTTGGCGACACTTACCTCGTACTTGATGCCATTCAATCGCAACCACGTCTCCACCTTGAGACCATACGGGGATAAAGACGGGAGCAGTGGCGTCCGCGGGAACTGATATAGATAAACAACGTCCTTCTCGTAGTCGGGGTGGTGCACGGTGCTGGCCTTCGCCGGCGCCGTGGCTGCGCCGGCGGCCGCGGCGGCGGCGGCAGCGTCGTCGTCCTTCTTGCCGGCCGCCTCGTCCTTCTTCGCCGCCGCGTCCTTCTCTTCCTGCTTGTTGTCCGGCGGCGCGTCGTCTTTAAGCGCCTCCTTCATTTCCTTCACGTCCTTGATCTCCTTGCTCTCGGGCCCGTTGTTCTCCGTCTCGGTTGCCATCGTCATTGTCGTTGAACGGCTACGCGTTTGCGTTTCTCCAAAATTCTCGTTCTCGTCGTCGTCCCCTTTACCGTCCGGCCAGAGGGGAGGAGGGGAATGGGGGGGATGGGGACTACAGTCGCGTGCTTCTCTACTTCAAAACTCGTGTCTCCCTCGTCCTGAGAATCGCCGCCTCCGCTCGATCGCGCGTGCACTCTCCGATCTCGAGCCTATCTCGACGGTAGCGCGCACCACACAAACCGTACGCCAAGCACTCGTCGCTCGTCGCCGCTTTCTGCTCGCCGGCCGGTTCCTTCCTTCTCGCCGCCGCTCGCTACCTCGCTTCGCGCAGTCCGTTCTCCCCTTGCCGCGCGCGCGCGCAGTGGCGGCGCGCATGCGCAAGCGCCACACCCCGCCGTGGTCGACATATTTAATTGGTCGGCCACCCCTGCCTTGCGTGCGCGCGACGAACACGGATGAAAGGAGAGAAAGAGCGCGCGAGTGTCTTCCCTTTCCCCTCTCCTTCCGTGTCTTGGAATACTCCAGGAAAGTCGCGGCAACGCCGCCGCCATCGCCGTTGCAGCGGCTAGCGATGGCTTCGAGCAGGACGAAAGGGCAACGATACCTTCCGCTTAAAAGGGACGGTGCGCGCAGAGCTGTTTTTTAGGGATGCAGATGCCCATGTGGGTGTAAAAAAAATGTGCTTGAAAACATCCTAAGACGAAGAATGACGGGCATTAATAAATTTTAAGTATCTCAGGCGACACAAACTGAAAGTAATAACGTCAATTGGTTAGTTCGCGTTGCTTGAAGTCCTTAAAAATTTTTGCACTTAAAACAAGATAAATATATAGATATATTCGGATGATGGGAAGAAAGAAAACGAAGATACCGAGTGCAAAAAGTACAAGCATAACGAACAGAACCTAATGTTAACTTCCGCATTCAACAGTACAATAAAATGTCTGATTTTCTTATTTCTGCACTAAACTGCATTAGAAATTTCTTATTCGTTATGATGGCAAATACATATCTAACTCACTTTACATTCCAAAAGCATATATAAGTTCAGCTACAGAAAAAACAGACTTGTAATGTAATATATGTGATGTTATAGCAAACATTAATATTATTATTACAACATTGATATCGTTATGTTATTTTTAATTGATGTCGACTGGGATGCTTCGCTTTGTTTTACGCTTTATTTAACATGATACATAATAGCAATCAGCTTTGAACTGTTGTAAGATTCTTTAATATGATTGATTTATACATTTGGATTCAGAGAGAATCACTGAGAGAAAAAAATTAATCATATAAAAAAATCTTTCAAAAACTACCTTTTGTGCTGTAAACGTTGTTATTTTTTATTTCATCGATGACTTGAGTTTTATTGTAATTTTGAGAGATCGCTTTTGAGCATTTTGATGTATGTCCTGTCTTTACTGTCTTCGTTGAAATAGCATAGAAAGTAAAGGAAACAAAAAAAAATTTAGAATCTGATCTATCCAGACAACCATAAACGCATATATAAAGAAATTTATCCAGTTTACTGCATAAAGAAAATTATTGTATTTCACATGCGCTATTTCACATCTTTATAATACAAATATGATTAGATGATCTTTTTATGCATTAATTTAATTTAAAAAACAAAAAGGTGAAGAGTAAGTTAAACCAAGATTAAAGTTAGTCTACATTGGTAAAAATGCATATTAAACAATAAAACGCAAGCAAAAGAAATTAACATAAAAGAATCAACATTTATTACGTTATTTATTTGCTTTACGTAGGTCTCTGTGATTAATATCGATTTATTTACTACTAATATTTTACTGCCTCAGTTTTTTTATGTGCCACATAATCTTTATGTTTTGTTTCTTATGCTATTTCGGACAACAAAAGTAATAAAGGCGCGACGTATATCAAAACGCATAAAAACGATGTCTTTCAAAAAGTATAATTCAACAAAAATAAAATTCAAATTATCGAAACAATAATGCTAAAAATTGACATTGGCTGCATTCAAGGAAAGTAGCTTTGCAATTGTAAAATTCTTTAATATGGTTGGTCTTGCCAATCCTAGTTGATTTCTGTTAATTTTCTTATACTTCTAAATTTCTTATATTTCTAATCTAATTGTATAAACCAATAATATTAAAGAATTTTATACAACAGTTGTAAACCCATATTGCACAGATTATTCTAGTAATATAGCAGCAACATTGCAATGTTCCAGCAAAATATTGCAAATGTAGTAATATTATAGGAACATCGCAAATATTGCAGCAATATTGCTGCAAACTTCTGTGTTATATGGGAAGTTGCTTTCTCTTAAACGCAATCATTCTTTCCTTAAGAATGAGGGAAAGGAAAAGAAAGGAGGTTAAAATTTTATCGAACAATAAGATAAAATTTACTCTACTTTTTAACATTAAACATCATTCCCCATTTCACATGCGCATTGACTGCGTATTGTCGGTATTCACAATCAATTCTTGTAATTAAGACTGTCAAATTGTCATCCACAGGCCAATCACAGAACCGTATTAGCATCTTAAAAGACATTACTTAAAACGCTCTTAACCTGATTTCTGCATGTGGAACTATGTTCTACTAAAAAATTTTTTTAAATTTAATTCAAGGGCCTACTAAATAATTCGTACTAAAAAATTCACTTTTTTCCAAATTTTGATTATTTTCCCAACAAATACATTATATGTACATTTGATTTTAAATGTCAATAGAAATAATTTCAATGGATATATTCAAATTTGATGTAGATTACAATGTACATAGAGTCTGAAGGGGTTAAATCGAGAAAAAACGATGAGTAAGTGCCTATAGATAGAATCAGTCAAATGCGACTCAAGATCGCCGTGTCTCTAATCGCGTTCCTGGGACCATCGTTCTATCGACCGAGTACGGAGGATCGTTCACGTGTGCGTCAGACGAGCCGGAGATTCGAAAATCGGATCGGTCCCATCGCTTGCACGTCCCGGGCTGTGCCGATGCAACGCGTGCGCGTCGGCGTTTACACGCGGCAACGCCGCGCATCAAGCGGCGCAACAACGAACCCCTTTTCACGGGTTACTTTTTTTTTCCACACTCTCTCTCTAGCCGATGGACTCCTATTTGGAAAACTACTTGCCGGAACTTGCGTTGTTCGCGGAGCGCAAGCTCAGCCCGGTCAGCTCCGATGCTCTCTCGTTCTCTTTTTTACATTCTCTCCTTCTATTCATCTCTATTTCCTTCTCTCTTTCTTTTTCTCCGCCATCGCCCAGTTCGAGTACCGTTTCGAGATTGTTAAGCCTAGAGATTGAAATTGCACCCTCGTGCGCGAGGGTGCCGCTTCGCCTCGGAATTATCGATAGACTGGCAGACGGTGGATGAGATCGATAAGGTGCGCGACACCCTTCCGATAGGACGTTTAAACCCTTTACGGTCTTGCATCGTGACGTGTCAGTCCCCCTGACAATTCTACACGCGTCTTTTTTTCTTTTTTTGTTTTGTACTTGTGATATACCGGGAAAACGGCATGGGAAAATGCCATGTAATTCGCATGGGAAAAACTTGGGTTTTTCCATTTCATGAAACGTTTCGAACGACGAGCGATGAATCGAATATCGCGGCGTTTCATAACGAGAGAGTTAATGATCGTGAAAACGAGAAGAAAAAAGCGGAACATCACTTCTCTCGACTTTTGTCTTTGCGTCGTCGCGCCGAAAGAAGAAAACCGCGAACGGTAATCCTAATGAGAATAAAAGTTGGAACTTACCTTGTAAGGTGATTACGTTTTCTTTTCTCCTATCATAACTCGCACTGGACTTCAAAAAAGTTTGAGGCTTTGTTTCCTTAATAATAATCATATTTCTATATTAAATAAATACATACAACAATACTCTTTTATGCAAGAAATTCACTTTTTTTTTCAAACCTGACATTTATTTCTCATATAAATTTTAGAACACGAACTTCACACTTTTTTTTAAAAATCTATCCCTGTAGAAAAAAAATTAAAAATGAAAAAAGTTATGATATTTTGAGTAAAAGAATTTATTTTTGAAATTTTTACTTTTACAATTTTTTAATTGTTAAAATTAACTTTTTCAAAGCCGCTGTATTTTTATTTTCTACAATATTTAAAAAGTATTTAAAAGTACAATATTAAAAAGTATATTCAATAACTTTTTTCACTTCAAAGAACAATAACCATGAATATACGGTTACCGATTATAAATGCGTTGGGGTCATTTTGCCCCAAGAGATTATGAAGGATTAAGTTTCGTATGGATAGGGAAAAAATTACAAAGCATATTTGAATAATTTGATTTTACAGTGAAAAAAAGATGGTTCGTTTAACTGAAAAAATTGTTCATTTGATTAAATTAATTTAGTTGTCTTTATTTCTTTTGTTGGAGACTGTATGTATTCAAGTCTAATGTATATATTTCATTTCAAAAAATACATTCTTCAATAGATAAGAATAAAGACAGCTAAATTAATTTAATCAAATGAACAATTTTTTTCAATGCATGATCAATGCATGATCAATGCAATTGATTAATTCTCTCTTCATCAGAGATCTCGAATCGATTTCTAATATTGTTTTGTTGTCTTAGTTTCTTCTAGAAACTCCGTTTATGTTGTAAAGCCCATTCTGTTATACAATTTTGTAAGCAAAGACTGAGAAAAATGTTCTGATTAAACCAACAAAAGACCCAATCTCAGAATGGCACATTGGTTATCACAATCAAAAATTCTATTTTGCCTCATCATTCCGATTAGACCTTTTTAATCAGACTATTTTTCTTTGTGTAGTTGTAAGTAATTGGAGTTGTAAGAATTAACTAATCACAGTCAAGTATGAGAAGAATATTCGACTGTGATTGGTCAATTCTTACAACTACAACCATTTACAACTACGCTTATACAACTGAATAGAATGGGTTTTATTCTCCCCTTACATTCGACTTACACTCCGATTTTTATTTTCACCAGGGAACTCATGCAGAATTATTTTTTATGTCGCATTTTGTGGGGGGTGAACAGTGGGGTGACACAAGGATGATAATTTGGGGTAACTGTGATGTCGGATAATTTAGGGTTGCCGTATACAAAATTTTTGTAACAGTAACTTTAAGATGTTAACTTAAGCCAATCAGGATATTGCTTTAGATCTACGTAGTCTAACGAAAATAAAAACAGCAATAAACTTATCTATAAAGCGAGTTTCAACCAGTTGAAATTCACTTTATTGCGAAGTTATGGATAAATTTACTGTTATTCCATTTCTGTTAGATTACGTAATCTAAAGCAGTATGCTGATTGATTCATCGGCTTAAGTTTATACTTTACGCATATGAATGTATTTTGTGTGCGGCAGCCCTAACCAGTTGCCTCTGGGCAACGTTATATAGAGCCGAAGCACAATCGAGCCATTATTGTTGCGGCCAGATGCAGAATATTATGATAGGGGGAAGGGAAGCTAGGGGGAAATGGATTTCCTCGAATAACGAAAATTTCAGATAAAACTCGCACGGCTACTGTTAAAGAGATAGTGCTGTTTTTAAAAGCATTTTCTATTAGCGCGGTTAATTTCGCTCGATCGCGAGGTTTCGATTATTAATTTTCAAACAGAAAAACAGACATAAAGTAAAAAATATGAAAAAAATAAAATTACTTATTGATTTTTCTGTAGAAATAACAAATGTTTAAAGAAACTGTTGTCGCTCGAAAAATATTTTTTTTATGAATGAAATGATAAGTTATTTTCTGATAACATTCCAGATAGAATTTCTTTCTCTAATCTTCTTTGTTTGGCAATGACTCTCTCAATAGGTCCGATTTGGCTGGTAATAATCGATAATGCAATAGATAAATACAGAATCGTGTATGTATAGTGAAAAATAATTGTCAAAAAATAATTGTTAGGAGTACATTCTTTAAATTCTTTGAAAAAGAATCTTACTCTAAAAAAGAAAAATTGAGTCGGTTTTGCAAAAGAATCGATTTTTAATAATTTCTAAGAGTGAGATTTCATTCTTTAGAATGTGATTCACTCTAAAAGTTTTAAAGAGCAGAGAGATTAATTTCGATTAATTTCGTCAGAAACATTTTCCAAAATTTGTTCCTCGGTGACTTCAGATGTGACTTCTTTTTCCAATTATTGTGTTGTCCGGAAAGTGCCGTAAAAGATTTAAATTTAATAAATGTATACTAAAATTTAAATCTTCTGCGTTTCAATTTTCCTTCAAAATCGGCACGAACTTTCCGGACAACCCAATACATAATATCGTAGCGATCTGTTGGCATAATATAATCTATTATAGATATCTTATCGATGCTTGGAAAGCAGAGACAATATCCTAATCAAGTAATCAAATAAGACAAAGAAATGTCGTATTACGAAGTCACTAACGTCATCGCGAAGTAATCCCGACTTTCTACA
>Ga0157364_1003335_pt1 | contig 15526 bp, 12 predicted proteins | sample AttsexASBM2_FD_111476 | JGI IMG/M metagenome (GOLD analysis project Ga0157364, IMG submission 111476) | Fungus gardens microbial communities from leaf cutter ant in Ribeirão Preto, State of São Paulo, Brazil - Atta sexdens ASBM2 | ecosystem: Host-associated > Fungi > Mycelium > Unclassified ...
GAAGTCGCAGACGCGCGCAGAAGAACGACACTCTTAAAACGAAAACTCGCTAGGCGCAATCCGCTGCTTTACATTTGCGATTCGCTTACGGGAAAGAGGGATAAAACGGGTGTAAGCATAATGCTACGTAGCGATAATGTCGTGCGGTATTACGGGAAAAGCTGGATCTGTCAATGGAAGGTTTATACAGATAAGAGGTTTATTCGTGGAAGAAAATGAAAGAGCGACGCAGACACCCATTTGCCTGCTTGCTTTCAGGATCTCGAGGACTGGAGGCGCCGTATGCGGTGATGGTGTACGTACACGGCGAAAGTTTCGAATGGGGATCGGGTAACTTATACGATGGATCGGTCTTGGCGAGCGCCGGCCACGTCATAGTGATCACGCTCAACTATCGTCTCGGCATCTTAGGTACGTGCTACCCTTTAATCAACTGTCCCGCATCCCCGAAAGCATTTTCATTAAGCGAACCTTCTGACGCAACATTCCACGAACAAAGAAATTCCAAATAACATCCATCTTGCGTCAAGATACCTTAATTTCTATCTTGCAATTTCTGAAATTTTATTTGTTTATTTAAAACTTTCTTTACCTCTGAATTTGCTGTATTTTATAATTTGTAGAAAAACATTTTTTGTACTGAATAATGTTTAGATAAATAATTAATCAATTTTTTTTATTATAATTATCTTACTAGAGATTGGAAAAACATAAATATCTAAGTAAAGAAGTGCCAATTATTGGAAAAGTTGCACTATATTTCTTATAGTGGAAAGCGCGTTTATTACTCCCACTTCCTCGAAAGTTTGTATCATTAACTACTATACTCTCCGAAATAGAGAGATAGCTTCGTAGAAACCATTTACATTCTTAAGTCAATATTGGCACTTTGAAGACCCACAAATGTATCTCTGTCGTAGTGCGCTGCGAATATACGAAAGTCCGAAAATGTCAATTCTATCTATTTACTTGTTAAACTTCCTTGGTTTATGACTTAATAGCGTAACGAATATTTATACGCTTCGTTTAATTATCGCAGTTATGAAACATTAAATCGAATCTTCACGCTTGTCTCTTTCTATACTCCTCTTAAATTTTTTTAATGAAATTCTAAACTTGTCATAATCAGAATCTTTATTTCTTAATTTGAAAACACACATATTAAATATTATAAAATTAAATTTAAAATTTCTTAAGTTAAACATAATTATTTTTAACTTTCAAATGTGTCAAAATGTATTATTTTAAAGCCCATTACACACAAGATGACATAAGCTGCATAAGCATAGCATAAGGTTGCTGGAGCAATGAACAGCTTATGTAAATGAATTTGGCGTCTTTATGTCTCATTGGTCCAATGGCCTTATACAGTTTATGTCATGATGTGATGGATTTAATGCGTAACATGTTGTCAAAAAAAAAATAACTATATCAACTCATTTTTGTAGTCAAATTGCTTACTTTTAAAAACAGTATTTAGATTAATACTAATAAACAGTATTTAGATTAACGTATGTAATTGGTAAATAATAAACTAAATTTGAATTAAATTTCCCGGCCGAGGTAATATTTTTCGCAATAAATTTATTAACAGTTTCAACATATTAACATCTTTATAACATGATGGTAGCATCAAATCATTAAATTGTTTGTCAATTTAATTCGCGATTACCAGAGTAACTTTAATTGCGTTTTATAGTTCGGAAAAACAATTCGGCGTGCAGTTCTAAAAACATTACAATATGCAAGTACATATATAGTGTATATTAATAATTCAAGATTGAATTTATTAAAAGCAATAAAAATTCAGTTTCGACCGTAAATAGACATTTTTCTAGTATCGATTGTGTTTCTCACATATGCAGTCTAAAATAAAGATTCTTAATATTGTTTGAATTAACACATTTCTTGAGTTAATTTATCTAAAAGTATGAATTTAAATTGTTTAATTCTATTATTTTAGCTGAATTAACGACACATTAAGTAGAAATAATAGCGGCCTATAAAAATAATTTAAAATAATTTAAATTAGGTATAATTTGATATCATGAATTTAAGTCACTTTCATGACGAAATTTGCGAGCAAAATTTTATCAAATGAACGCTATCGCATCGCAAATGTTGCGTGATAACGACAGATAAAAAAAGAGAGAAATGCAATAAAAGAATATCGTGTGATCCGTGAGAATGGTTAAATCGCGAACGATTTGGCATCCTTTCAGGGTTCTTGAGGACTCGTCCGTTCCCTGACCGAACGAGCGGATCCGGCGGGAATTTGGCTTTAAAGGACATCACGATGGGACTCCGTTGGGTGCGTGAAAACATCGGCGCCTTCGGTGGCGATCCAACACGGATAACTCTAATGGGCCACGATACCGGAGCGGCGCTGGTGAATTTGCTATTGCTCGCTCCTTACAGTAAAGGTAAGAGAGGAATCCCTAGCGCAATTAGCAATTAATCCTTCGAACTCCGCTTGAACGCTCGCGTATGCCGCGCACGAAACGTTGAATTCCGCAGAATCCTGTTTTAACGGAACGTTCTTACGATTTAAACATCTTCTAGCAACTAGAGAGAGAGAGACACAGAAGAAACTTATGTTTGCAAACGATTTGCGTCTAGACCACGATTGCCACCTCTCGACTAGTGTTCCATTGAAGATCAATAGCTGTTCTACCAGAGATCCTATTATCTTGCCGGAGATTGATTGCCATTATTAAAATTATTACTATTTTATAGTAATGATCTCTAAAAAAACTTTTTTTCGAAATTGAAGAAAAACCGATGCCTAAAAAAAGATTACTAAATTTTTTAGCAGTCGCAGATTTTTTTTCGTCAGCTAAAGAGCTGGAAATTCTAGAAATTAAAAAAGCCAGAATTTCTAAATATTTGAATAAGAACGTCATATGCCTTCCGTTTCATTTAATTTTGATCCATCAATGTGTATACTTTGTGAATTGATATATCACGCTATTCCTTTTCATGTACATCATCAAATCTCCATTGACAGCTTAATGCTGTCATTGCGTCATCAGAATTAACAGTTCATCGGTTACTCCAAGCGATGGACTATTGGGGTATAAAATAAATCAATTCGATCAGCGCGGTATAAATACTGGGTGTTGAGGGCGGCAGAAATATTTGCTTGTCGAGTAACTTGATCCAATATTTACGCCGCTAACGTATTAATAACGGTGTTGTTTATGACAAGAAAACACAATGAAAAATGATACCAATATCGTTTCACTCAGCGTAAAATACATACGTGAAATTCGAACGAGAAGCTGAGCGATTGGAGGTTCGATCAATTCATCTATCGGCGGTGATTTCGCTGAAAACTCTTTGCCTGGCGAAATAACCGGCAGGTTAGAAACGAGGAGACGCTATTTGCAGGACCTTCGGTAGATTAATCGTCCAGGGATTAGTTGGCGAGGGTCTCATGGAAGAGACAACCGAAGGGTTGGTCCGTCCTCTCAAAAAAACATCACCAAGCTCGGGGTGACAAATTACAGGACTCCATTTTATTCGATAAGAGGAGAAAGCGAGATGAGACTTTTTCTTTTTTTCCTTTCCTTTTCCCTTTTTTATCGTCATTGGACAACACCAGCCAAAATTGAACGATCCTCCCAGCCTTTGTCCCTTCAGGTGATCGCGGGATTCTCCGCGGTATAGCTACTCAGGAACGTGAGGAAATTGCGCAATAATAAAAATGCATGGTCCTCGGAACGCACGTGGAACAAAAGCAAGGACGCTAAAAGCGTCGTAAATACATCGCCGTGCGATAAATCCACACGAATGCGATTACGGCATGATATAGTTGGACACTAATTCCGCGCCAATCAGGCAAATTATAACTAACGCTACGACCGTTGCTACCCATACGCTTTGCATAATCGATGGTCCAGATTCATTCGATTTGGCACGCTTAAATGTTCCATAGCCGCAATAATTTCGAAATAGCACAATTTCCTAAAATTATCTGTGTACCCTTATTCTATATATGTGTGTGTGTGTGTGTGTGTGTGTGTGTGTGTGCGCGCGCGCGTGCGTGTGTGTATTTTTATATATATATATATATAATAGTGTTCTTTATATAAAACCTTGTTATACATCAAAGGAGCCTTGAGTTAAATAACATTTTGATATTAATAAGGCCTAATAAAATTAAAAAACGTAAAAGGAAAAGGATTAAACGAGCCTAAGATTAATCGTTATAAATTAAAAATTGAAAACGTTAGTAAATAAACATGTCATTTAGTTAAAATATAAAACTTTAATTTACTGGCAATAAAAACAAACAAAACAAATGTTTCGATTCCTAATGGATCAATGTAAAAATTTACAACAATTTATAACGATTAACCTTAGGCTCATAACCCTTTTCCTTTTTTTTAACATTTTAATATTTTTAGCTTCATATGTATGAATCAAAATATACCTATATTTCTGTAGTTAGTTTCAAAGTTAACAATGTCCATATTAACGTTTGCACTTAGTACATAACTAATGTTATGCACTTAGTACATAATAAATTAAATTTGAATCAAATTTGTTTAACTCCTGTTTTAGTTAGATTAATATTATATTGAGTAGGAGCAGTGGCGACTTATAAAAGTGATTAAAAATAACTCAAATTATGGGGTATAATTTAACATTATAAATTTAGTAGTGTTGGAAAAGAAAAATGTAAAATATATTGTCCAGATGCTTAGAAGTTTTAAAGAAGTTTATTATTTTTATTAAATCTCTCTACCTCATAAGAATATAACTAATGTAAACTTAACTCTTAAACGCCACACTACGAAAATAACTTGAATATAGCGTATTCAATTCGATTGTTTGTAATTTTTATAAAAATGAACATATCGTAAAAAACAGCCAAAATACAAAATTTGCATATCTTTAAATTACATATCTTTAAATTACATATTTAAAAGTTGATATATATATATATATGTAATTTATTTAAAGCTATTAATCTTGCATTTTTATTTAAAAAAATAACCGTTTTATTTAGAAAAATTAAATAAAGAGTGATTATATATTAATTAAAAATTTTAATGGAATAGTTAAACGAAAAGCAGCATCCCTTTGCGAGAAGCCCCTCAATTTCAAAATTGTCACCATTGATAGGGAAAAGCCAAAAGTGTATTCGCTCAGACAGACGGAACGGACGCTAAGAAGGAAGACGAAGGATAAGTGGTATGGGGAATAGAGGTCGTTCTCGCTGTGGTGGTCGGCCGGAACCACTCTCCCGTCTGGCCATTTCCCGGACCTCCGGTTGTGCAGGAAACAGCGCAAACAGTTTACATCTCGAGAAGGGAGCATCACTCTTGGTTGTGCATTCCTTCCGCGTGCCATCCTTCCTCTCGAGGCTCGACTCCGATCTTAAAGTGAATGAGTGAGAGAAAGAAAGAGAGAGAGAGAGAGAGAGAGAGAGAGAGAGAGAGAGAGAGGAAGATGGGAGGACGGACCCTCGGGGAAACCGCTTTTCTTTAGCATCCCGGATGCCGTCGAGGTCAGTCGGTTTTTCCGACCTTACCGCACTTTCCGCTTCTTCGATTTCGACGTCGGCGCCGCCGGCGGTTTCCGCGAGACCAGGTGCGGTTCTATACTTCTTGCTGCTGCTGGTCAGAGATTGCGGGTGCCAGGAGGATGCTCTTCTTTCGAAAAAGAAAATGCTCCGCCGAAGTTACGAGTAAAGCGATAACGATGATGCATCGATTTTTAATCCGTGCTGAGAGAAAAGTCTCAATTTTTTTTCATGTAATTTTCTTTTCACGCGAGTACTTAAGAAATATTTGAGACTTTCGAAAATCATGGAATTCTGAGATAATCGCGTGAAGAGGATTGTAGGGAGAGATCTACTCTCTCACTTTACTTCCGGCAAACGACATTAGCTTCTCTAGCAGACGAATGCATCGTCTGTAGATGCTTAATATTGCAACGAGATGCGGCCCAAGTGGTTGCGCTCGGTCGGTCTATAGAACTTATAGTTATGCAAAATTAATGAGAGACTGAGTGGAATAAATGGAGAAGTGTCGATGAAAATTGCCGCTTGACCGCGACGCTGCAAAAATATTAATAGACCCTTATATATCGTGACACATAGTTATGAGAGAACTCGCAGAAATGCGATATATGTTGTTAGTTATATTTGATGATAAAAGTGTAACGTAAAAAGAGTTCTGGATTAAGTTCCACCGAAACTAGTGTAAAATCGATTCGGGTGTTACGTTGATTCCCAACGATTTTTCGCGGTATCCACACGCGGTGTTCCCGTGCAATCCGCTTTTTGCCGATGCATTTTGTTGTACTCGATACGATTACGCGAGGAACGGCTAATGGCTTTGCCCGGCGTTGCGTAAAAAGTTGCAAAACGATCGGTTTGGGTTTCCCGTCGATAACTAGCCGTCGAAGGTACGATTGCTTTCTCGCTGTTAGCTGCTGTCTGCCTTCGGCGGATTTCGATGTCCGATGATAAATGAAGACCATGCTCTACCAACCGGGTACCACCGAAGACATAAACGTTTCGTATTACATCGATCTTTCGTGTAATTCAGAAAGTCACTTCTAGCCTTCCCAGGGGTATTTGGGGTGCGGTTTTCCCGCTTCTTTCTCAATCCCGAGAAGACTGTCGACATTACGTATCATCGCCCGGGAAGAGACAAGAGAAATAAGCTTCTCCTGGCGTAGAGAGACAGTCTCGATTTATCGTTTCCCCCCGTTGTAATTTTTTATGAGCGAAGACTCAAGCGTGTGCAACACGCCTTGAAACGTCTTCTCTTACACGCATATCATGTTTGCGCGCGCGCGCGCGCGCGCGCGCGTGTGTGTGTGTGTGTGTGTGTGTGTGTGTGTGTGTGTGTGTGTGTGTATGTGTGTGGATTCTTCAATTCTTGGAAGGTAACATCTCTTCTAGAGTTGCTTCTCTATCTCGCGTCCGTTCCTCTGGCAGTTTCACGGTTCTCATGAACCAGAGATACGAGCGATTGGCTTCGTGAGTAATCAAGGAGGCAACCGAGTGTGATTCCTGGCAATTGTCTGATTCGCTGCACCCTGAGATATAAGTCCCCCGGATATGGCAACTCAAACGTCTGCAGCGTTTCAGATTATATCTGTGCAAATGCGAAAAAAAAAGAAAGAGAGGCTAGGAGGATTTCATTCTCTGGAAATATTTCGCATGAAAACGGATCAGTCAAGCTTAGTGGATCAACAGACTTTCAATGTATAAAGAAAAATAATATAGTAAGTTATTATAATTCTGCAAATCCTTCATGCAATTTAATTCTTTATTCTTATAATTTTATTCTTGTTATTAAATGTACATTCGTGTTTCAAAAAATAATTACGAAATTTGTTATTAAAATTTATTATGATTAGAAATGTATAGTGGGTTTCTCTCGTGTCCTGAGGGAATGGTATACGCGAGAAAAGCCAAGCACTATGCAATACCACGCATAACAATAAGTCATAAAAATAGCTTCCAAACAGCGTTTCTATCTTCGCGTCTTCCGTTTCGCACAGCACATTCCCTTCGTTCTATTTTGCAGTTCGTTACCGACAAAAATAACCGGGGAGAGAAACGTCCTGGTGACGTGGCTTGTGCAAAAAAAAAAGAGAAAGAAAAAAGATAGATAGAGAGAGAGAGAAAGAGAGAGAGAGAGAGAGACCATTTTCCGGATTTTCGGAGAACCACGTCGTTATTGGTCCAGGTACAATCGCCGGATGTGGAATTGATTTTGGTGTGTTACTCTATCATCTCGACGATCGCTAAAATCGTTTTTTGATAGGCCGCTAACACACGAAATTTCGATATAACGTTATTAAATTATTTTCAAACTATTGGATTATTAACCGACACACCTGTCATCATTTTATTCGACATTCAAACACATCGCATCAATATGCATTCAACAATAAACTGTTAAAGCTAAATTAAAATTTATTTATTCTCATACGTTTACGCACACACTTTTAAAAATTATCGTTAACTTTTCACGGTGATAAACCTAGTATTTTCAATAAAATTAATAAACGTTAGAATTTAATGAAAAGCTCAGAATTAAGTGTGTTGCGCAATCTGCTCCGAGCAGTTTTCGCTCTTACGTGTTCAAACTTAATTCAATCAGTATAGCGCTCCCAGAGGTCTGTACGTGTTCATAGAATTTTCACGAGACGTACGAAGTAATTTACATGCGGAATGTCGGTTGAACCGTCATGGGAAGCGAGAGAATCGTGAGAGTATGTCCCGATACGACGATCCTGAAGTCGTGGTCGCGAAGTAAGTAGACGGACATTCCGTTCTGCATCCTTTTGCACTCCCTGAGAACGAAGAAAATAAATTAGAACTGCCGTATTTTGCGTCGCTTCCTTTCAAAGTATAATTTACATCCCAACCAAATAAGATTCTTCTGAATTGGATGAAAATTCACGTTGCTTCCATAGAACCAACGCAACGAACAATATTTCCTCTATCTTCTCTCTCTCTCTCTCTCTCTCTCTCTCTCTCTCTCTCTTTTTTTCTTCTTTTTTCAGTAAGAATAAACGCCTTCATCTTTCTCCTGTCTAGAGAAAATAATATTTTTACGAATAAAGTTATGGTTTTTGGATGACTTAACGTCTGCAAATGGACATCGTCAATGCTAATGCTTTTCCTCGTAAAAGGCATCGATATTATCGATGCATGAATATCACGTAATCCGCGCGCATGATGAACGTCAAATTTTTTCCAACCCCAGTGAAATATCAGAGTAAAACTATCGGCCAGGAACAAATACGTCTTTTTAATTTATTATTTTTTATCCCATTTAACGAACGCTGGAAAATCAAACCTTTTAAAAAAATAAAAATCATTCGCGCTCATAACTACTAACTTTGTCCACATAGTGGCATTTTGCGCAAAATCCTCCATCGTTTGCGATTGGAAAACTCGGATCGAACGAAATCCATTTTTCCATAAAAATTAGCGATGTGCATTTATGTACTATGTACGATAGGATGTCTTTTATGATCAAATGATTAAAAATTTATTTAAACTTTCTAAATCTGAATCAGGATATTAATTATTAGTCTCAATATCAATGAATAATCAGTGAATTTAATGAAATTTAACTAAAAAAATTAATTAAATGCGCAATCTTTAATCTTGCTTTAGTAATAATATAAATTCAATATATATGGTATTAAAACTGACGTGCAAAAATATCTATTTTAATCATAATAATGCTCAAATTTCTTTTCCTTTTCATTTTAATTATATAATACGCAAACTTGATACTTTCTTTTTCAGTTGAATTTCACTGATCACCTATTGACATACTTAAAACTAGTAATGTCAGCATTATTTCAGATTTAAAGAGAATGTGATTAGTCTTATTTGTGGTAGAATTCTAAATCTCGAAGAGAGACACCTCCGGCATTCGACTGGATGATATCCAACAAAAGTTCGAATGGAAATCACAGAATATAACTATGTGAGGAAATATGCAAACCATTGAGAAATCTCGATTGATCACTCGTGTGGTGTACCGCGTTTCTGAATGACGATCAGCCAGCCAGTTGCTCGACGCTCGTTCCGAGAAAATCCATCTCCGGATGTAAGCCGGTCTGATTACCATCACGCGCCATTGTTTCTTGTTTGCCTTTAATCTTTCGCCGCTTCGCTAACGAAAAGTATACAATTTCCGCCGACCGCCTCTCGTTTTTTTTTCCTCTCCCAGCGGTCTGTTTCATCGCATTCACCGAGAGAAATCTCATTATTCTCGTTATCAAGAAGCGCGAGAAGGACACCGTTGTCAATTTGCTAGGTTCGTTCTCTTCAACCGGCGCCACGACGCCGGGCGTCGCCGAGCTGATGAACGAGGCGAATTCTCGATGATTGCGCCATGATGAGAGACGTGAAGGAGATCGAGTAACCACCAAATGGGCTGGCACCCCCGATGCGTCGAAATTTCATCGACGTGTCGCGACGCGACACGACGCGACACTCTCGTATCGTGGACATGACATTGTGGAGGAATTATGGTAGCTGGCTGGCGAAACGAGGCTAGTCGCGAAACGATGGGGGCGGGAGAAAGCGCGGACGAGGGCAGGGCACTAGGTGAAATATCGTGGTTTAACGTGACAGTTTAAGGGCGTTAACCCTGGCGACGCTAATGTCGTCTGCGCGATGGAAGGAGCGGTGGTCACTGACCGGCTCTTCGTCCCTTTATAGAAATGGCGACCGTATTTCTTCCGCAACATTTATTAATATACGTTTCCAAAGTACAAGCCGACAATAGCACTGGACGAGGTGAAAAATGGAGTAATTGTGAGGCGAAAAGGAGTCAGAATCCACGTGAGTCGTTTATTTCGCAGGCAGGTAAACGCACTTCGTTTCTTTTAGTCGACAATAAATAAAAGCGTATATCTGAGATTAAGAGAATAAAGACACAATTCGAGATAATGTGATAAAGGAGATTTTTTTAAGGGGAAAAAAATTCAATGACATTGCTATTATAAAATCACGAAGATAGGGGAGGCTTTGATTGAAGCGATCTTCTATCACGAATAACAGCGCGCACGAATCAACGTACAATAGTCAATCCGCGATTGTGGAGAACGACGTGATGCTATCAAAGCAAATAAATCGAGTTTCTCGTAGCCGTGATCCCTGCGTGAACGTGCCTCACAGAAATAAGGGAAGTAACACAGCGATGTCTATTATCAAGCCGCACGATACACGGTCGACGTCGACCGAAAACGACGTCGAACAGCGAAATGGACGTTCCGCGTCGTATCTGGTACGGAGGGACCATTGCACGATCGGAATAATTGGTCCCAGCGCCAGTCGCTACACGAAGCAATCGGGAAGGAAGTGCAGATATTCGAATCATGAATTGTAGAATTTCGAAGAAGACGATAACTACTGAAAATCAGATGGAACATTTCGCGCTTAAAGGGAATCCTAAAGTCGTCTTTTTCCCCGATTAAACGTTGCAATAATTTTTATGAAGGATTTCATGTATCACTTTTATAGATTTGGAAACTCTTTTCCAGAATTAAAGTATTAAATGCATTAATAATCTGATAGGTGGAATTTATGCTGAGAATGAAAACATGTTTTAAAAACATGTTTTTAATCAAACATTTTTCAGTCCAATATGGCGTCTAGAGCTGTCAAGTCGTGACAACATTTGCTTAATATAAAAGCTCTGCAATCTGTACTTACGAAATTGGAGTCTGAAAACTAGTAAAATACATAGAAGAAACAATGTCGAATTTTTAAACTTAACACCTAATTTGAAAATTCACGCTGAAAAAGAAATTTATTAAATCTTAATATATTTCTTCGAATAATTCTAAACAAATTTTTACTTATAATAAATATTTATTCGATAACAAAAATGTGATAGTTAAATCAAATTCATATTTTTATATCAAATAGATATACATTTAGTAATATTTACATTTAGTAAATATTTACTTCAAACTATTCCTTCCAACAAAGATTATTTATTGAACTGTATAATTTCTTCCAATGTACACGCATGATATTAATGCAGTAGTGATGCATCGATGTCACGTAAATCGTACGTGTGTAAGTTCCATTAAATCTGTAAAACAGTGATCCCATCGGAGTTCGGTCTTCAGTTTAGGATCCCCTTAAAAGATTAGCTGTGGGATCTACCGGCGATGGATTATCCGTATTTTCCTTCCGGCTCATCCGCAAACGTATCGCGGCATTGGCAACGCTCCAGAGGGGTGGATAGTGCGCATCAGGCGGCACCTCTTAATAATAATAGCGATAAAGCAAAAGGGGGACCTTCGGGTCACTGCGTATGCGCGCACATCCTTTCCGAATGCGTTCGTCTCAGAAATGGAACTGCGATCGTATGTATGAATGAAAATGAGAAGGACCTCCACCGTGCGTCTTCTTACATCGTCGCTCTTTTCTTTCGCGACTTTTTTCCCGGTTTTTTTACAGCTCGTTGGCAGCAGAAATTCTTCGTTAAACGCATCCGCTGTTCGCCATTTTAGAATAGCACCGCAACGAACAAATTTAATATAATGAGATGCGACGTTTTCTAAGTAGTTGGCGAAGGAATATCTTCGGCGCATTCTATGAATGCCAATGGGGTGATAACAATATTTCGTAGATAGTAATATATTTATGATATATTTACGAAGAGGAAGAAATCAGGAATTTCACGTGTTGCAAAATTGGAGCTGTGATTGCAATGGTTCTTCAATATAAAACAAAATTTCGGAAAAATCAGACTTAATCTCTGCTTTTGTTTAATCGAAAACTTTTCGCTCTAACGAAGAAAATCGCGGATAATAAACGTTGATAATAAATATACCCGCTAACGTTGCTCGGCCCAGCGATTTGCTATATCAGATGAATGTCACTTGCGAGAAATTAAACGAGTACGCACGAATGTCGGGCGTGTAAAGTCATAAAATACAAATATTTGCACTACGCATCAACGATACGCGAATGTTTATGTTGGACACATATTGCCTAATATTTCTCTTCGCTATAGGACGAGCATCGCGTTCTACGCGCGCGCGATGTTTGCATTCGAAACAGCGATTTTCATAAAGAAACCAGTGACGTTCGATAAACGACTTTAGCGTCAGCATAAATGTTTGCCGGCGAATATGATTTTCCGGTTCGTAATCGGAATACGAGCTAGAGATACTATCAAACGCGATATTAACGCATCGCTTGGAAACGTTCCGTTGCGTTACGTCATAAAATTCAGCTCGTTAAAAGCGAGATTAATTAAGTTCTGCAATATCCTTTTCAATTAGCATGAATTTTCCACGAAGGCGTGATTTTCTACGTTTTAACATTACCAAGCGGCCGCTGGAATGACGTGCGATATTAATTGCGCTGCCTAGAAAATTTCTTCCTGTATGCCGATCGGATATTGAAAATTATTCAACGTGTTTTCCGCCTCTCGTAACTACTAATTCAACTGCAACTCCGTCGTGTAACAGTTTTTAATCGTCCGATAATCGCGCGTTCGATTAATTCGCCGGATTTTCGACTCGCGCGGAAAACAAACCCCGACGTGGCGCGATTATATTTACGTCCGCTTCTAATTATCCATGCGAGGATAATAACCATTTGGGGTAACTCTCGTCGGGTTCATCGCTTCCGCTCGATCAGCCGGAAGCTGACGATATCCTGCCGTATTCGCTGTTCGATATATACGACGGGCTTAGCGTCGGACAAAGGGGATCTCCGCGTGCTTATAAGTCGCTCCTGCGTGCCTCAAACCATCTATTCTTCCATAGGATTATTTCACCGTGTGGTATTATCCAGCGGCTCGGCACTAAGTCCCTGGGCCTCAGTGCACGACCCGAACGATATCAGGGCGAAGATCGGCGAACAGATGGGCTGCTCGACCGAAGGTGATGAAGACATAGCTGACTGCCTCCGAGGAGTACCGTTGAAGACCCTTATGGACGTGCAATTACCGGAAATCAGGTAAGCGCTTAGACACAAGCGAAGTGTTGAAGAATATTCACTCTCCTTCTCTTGGACGGTTAGGTCTACATTTGGCAACTACGTCAAAAGAAAATTGAAATAATGAAATATATATTGCGAAATGGAACAGATGGAATATATCGATACTCTTCTTTTTCATCTTTTTATTTATGATAGCATATCGATATAATAAATATTACCTCGTCCCATTTATGCGACACACGTACATACACATACATGCATATACAGGGTGTCCCCGAAATTTGTAAATTAAATAAATGCCAATAGCAAGAAAGTTTTCAAAAAATTAAGTAAAAAAAGTTATGTGTACATTTTTATTTCAAGCAATAGTTGTTCAGATATCAGATTTAAATTTAGTCAATAATAGATTACATTAGACAGTCTATCCATGAATCGCACGTGCGTATTAGTAAGCACACACTTTAGTATTTAGTCCGTAATTTTATCTATATTTAAACTTAATTAATTGTTATTTCACAAACTATTGCTTAAAAAAATTTACAAATAACTTTTTTTACTTAATTTTTTGTAACTTTCTCATTGCAGCATTTCGATTCATGATTTCCGAGACACCCTGATATATGTATAATATACGCGGAATTCATATTCGTCGCTTGAATGAATCCAATGAAACTATGCATTTCGATGAAAAGTGGAAATGCCGGATTGTAAAAAATTCAATTGATATGATTGATTCGTTAAAAAAATAACATCTAACTAGCACACAGCAGCAATTACTGTGTTACAAATTTATAACAATTTCATGAGTCCATGGCTGCGATGACTTATGATAAATCGTCATGAGTTATCGAAACTGCACTGGCGATATTTAAAAATCTTGTAGTGTTATAAATTGCACGTGAACATTTACGCAATCAAAAATCGAGAACCTAGAAAATTGCTGGGTCTTAAATTGAATTCTGTCAATACTTGCATTGCTTTATTAGGTATTAACGATGACGTTCACCTAGGTTATGCGAGTGCATTTATCAGTATATTTATCACGAGATTGAAATGATTCTGCGATACTAATTGCAAGGATAATCACATGCACGTACACTGAATTATCGGATTACTGTCAGATCGTGGTGGATTAATAGCTCTCGCTTTATTGATTTAATACCCTTATTATATCAATTTATAATATCGTTTGCCATAACGAGTGATGGATCTGATTTTGTTGTTTTATTCCATCAGATTTGTGCCCCGTATCGGGCCCGGTTTACCGGTGGACCAAAACAATCCTGATCCGGGTCTGGACATGGAGCGTGCGAGCGACGCATTCATCAAAGTGCCGCTGATCCTAGGCGTTTCCACGACCGAGTCGAATCTTGACTTCAACAACAACGACATACAATTCGGCTTTGAAGAGGATCACCGGAATCGCATCCTTCGCACCTTCATCCGCAACGCCTACATCTACCATCTGAATGAGATTTTCTCGGCGGTGAGGAACGAGTACACGGACTGGGATAAGCCGGTACTTCATCCCATCATAATACGAGACTCGACCATGGAGGCATTGAGCGATGGTCACACGGTCGCGCCGCTCATGAGAATCGCTTTCTACCACGCCAGGCGGGGCGCCAAGACGTATTTTTATCACTTCAATCATCAGTCCAAGGACAGCGGCTACGTGCAGGTAAGATATCGCTCCTGCAAAGGAACTTTGCAAGACAATGTTTCTCGGTGCGAAGAAATTTTATCACGAGGGATTGTAATAATTTTATTCTTAAATACCGGAATTTCACAACATAACTTTTTTTTTTAAGTAATAGCCAACTTTAAGAAAATTTCCGAGGTGTAAGAGATTTCCGAGAGAAATGTGCGCGAAGATAGCAAGAAATCACGTAACTTAGCGTTGTCGATCGACAGGAATATCCGCGGTATCTCGAGGCGTCGATTTTTCTCTATCGTAAAACGATATCGTCCACCCTGCTAACACAGCTATTGCACGCTACTAACACGGTGAAAGGTGAAGCGAGTGAGTAGAAGAGGTAAAGACGCTGCTTAAGTCTGAGTTAACTC
>Ga0157364_1003336_pt1 | contig 15526 bp, 6 predicted proteins | sample AttsexASBM2_FD_111476 | JGI IMG/M metagenome (GOLD analysis project Ga0157364, IMG submission 111476) | Fungus gardens microbial communities from leaf cutter ant in Ribeirão Preto, State of São Paulo, Brazil - Atta sexdens ASBM2 | ecosystem: Host-associated > Fungi > Mycelium > Unclassified ...
TCATGGACTTACTCAGCCCAAATAATTGTGCGAATCAATCATCCTTGTCCACAAGATTAGAATTCTTTGTTTAAGAAAGGGTAATCCTATTTTTAAACGACAAATATTTGAATGTTTACTAACTGTATATGTGAAAAAATTTTTATAATACATTCAAAAATAGTATATACAATAATTTAATAATTTAATCTCTCAAGCGTAATATTTTCTGCAAATTACCATTATAATTAGAAAATAATTCAATAGAGATACTATATTTCAATATAATAGATATTTACGTAAAATAATTTCTTGCGAATTTTATAAAGATGTCTTCACAAAACTACAAAATAATTTTATTGAGTTCGACAAATAGTTTCAGCACGTTTTTTTGCATTTATGTAGGTGACGAAATGATCAGAACTAATAGTACATTTCACGAGAATCGTGGTTTTGACTTTTATTAATATCGTCAAATTCGTATGGAAATCGTAGAAGAATCGTAAAGGCGATCGCAACTGAAGACGACGCGAAAGGAACGATTCATCAAGATCTGCGATTCATAAAAGACTTCTAATCCCGAATCGCGACGGCGCTTTGCAGTGAGGGGCAGGGTAGGGATCGCGACAACTTCGAGTGGCCATTGTAATGTTAAGCGTCCATTTCCACCCTCTCTCTTCTTACGACCAAGTCTGTTATCTCGACGACGCTTCCACGGCGGAAACATCACCCGCTCCTTATTTTCCGCAAATGAGAGACTAAAACAATGACGAAGAAACGTAAAGATCGCGCTATTGTTATTGCGGTTATTAGCGAATGAATAATTCGCGCAAACCCATTATCGTCTATTAAGGTCGAATTATTGTTGGCGGTATTCCGCACGGTCGCAACTTAGTGCATCCTCTTACAAACGTAATTAGTAATAATCCTATTGAAGAATAACCAGGTATGCAATTGCAAAAGTCGGAATTCGATCATTATTATTCGAATAGTAGATAGAGTATATATAAGCTTGTTGATCAGAGATCTCGGTAAAATTTTAATATAACAATAGTTGATTCTGATGTAATATTTTATAAATAAATATTAAATAATAACAATGCAATATATACTTTAATTTTTTTAAATAATAAAAATAAATAATAATGTGGCTAATTAATCATACATAAAAGAATATTGCAAAAGATTCTTTATAATTCCATTTAATTCAAATAAAAAAATCTTTTATTTTTATCTTTTATTTTCTTCCAGATAAACGCTCTATTCTGTTGATAAGCACAAGTCTTCGAGAAACGCATAACAATTACTATAATCGAATGGACTGAACGAAGGGCTCGAAGTCAATGAAGAGAAGACAAACCACGTGACGGACTATTCATGTGAAAGCCACCGGGCTTTTTAATCGATGTCACCCTGGTTCGTTCGTCCGGTCCAGATTAATTTCATCATGAATGTTAGCCCAACACTCGAGATCCAACCGCGAACAAACACCCTCCACGCACTCTATTAACAGTTTAAAGCGTATTACAGTCGCGTCGTTGGGCTGTGCTTTGCACGCACGATCAACACCAGTCGTCTATGATTTGCTCGGGAAAATAATGACTTTACCCTTCAAAGTAACTTCATATAGAAATATTTGCGTTTCCAAGTTGATCCATTCGATCGTTTGAAGTTAACATCGATATGATTTTGGTGAATTTTGAAACGACATAGGTGAAAGTATATCTCATATATAATTGTTACTGTTATAATAAATTAGTATGAATATCGTATTTTTAATTACTTCTTTTATATATATATATATATATATATATATATATATATATATATCTGAATTTAAAAAAATTATTCTTACTTAATTATTATTTAATGAAGATGAACAATATTCAGCGAATTTCAAAAAAAGTAATAAAATAAAAAATAGAGAAAGGAGACTGTCAATCAATATTCAAATGATATAGAAATCAATTTCTTTGTTATCGCATTGCTTTCCCAATCCAATAAAAATAATTTACGCTCAATTAATCAACATTTTTTTTAAAAACGGAATATTTTGGAGTTAAAAAAAAGTAGCCAATTAGACCATGTCTCTAGGAATGGAACTTTCGCGTGTTACGTTTAACGTTAGTAGAATAAACCAGAACCGAGTCAGACCGAGGGCAGACAGAGAAAGCAAGACGGTAATAAACGGAGATAGATAGAGGCATCGAAAGACAAGGAGAAAAATACGAGACGAAATCCTTCCTACCTTCGTCTTTTTCGGTGGAGAAATAAAACTGTTGTATCTACTAATAAAGGCGGAGTCTTACTTTTAAAAGCGCGCACTTCGCTCTCCTTCTCCTTCCATCCCGCTTGTTCTCTCTTTCTTCTTCTTCGTCCTGCGTTAAAATAGGAGGGATTAGTTCCTATGGTAGCGCGGGGGCTTAAGCATTGATGAGGTTTTTAAATGGGTTCTCCTTTGACGGTGGTAAGAGAACGCGAAAGGCGAGTAGGGATGGCTACGACAACCAGGCTGAAGAGGCGGACGGGCGGACGATATTTACCGGGAGATTAAAAAATCGAGGGAAAAATTAAGTGTTACGGGGGCACGCCCCTGTTCTGGACTTAATTCTACGTAATCCTCTGCTAAGATCGCCGAACCTTCCTCCCTCTTCCGCAATCCCCGTCACCCTTCTACGCTCTTTCACTTCAAGGAAGATCGATCGAAATTTTCATCTCCCTCCATGTAAGGATACGTTTTGTCGCTTGCTAATCATCTAGGATTATGCATAAAAAATGAAAGGATTTCTCGACAAATTTGTTAGTTGTTATGTAAAAGTTAAGTAAAACAATTGGATTTCAAAAGAATTTTATTCTGCTTTTGCAGTCTTGTTAGTCGAAAGTAAAAATCGAATATCCTCGTAACGAAACTGAGCAAAATGAAATTTCGACCGACTGATACAAAATGCTTTGCGAAAGGACTTTTTCCCAGCTGGTCGTCCTCAAATAATAATGGAACTTAATTACATAAGGCCAAGTCGATATGTTGGCGGTACAAATATTTAGAGGGCGAACGCACGGTGGTCGCGAAGCGATGTTATTAGTAAATTAACTGACATCAAAGAAAATGCGAGCGCTGGTCACTTACTCCACTAATGGAAAGCCTGCATCCTCCTGCGATATATATATATATATATATATATATATATATATATAATATATAAATGTATATATTTTTTGTATAGACATTTATAGAATATTTATATATCTATATGCATTTATAACTTCAAAAATATTTATAAAGCAATCGTGTAGGAAAAGACATGTTCCTATTTATCATTTTGCTTATAAAAATCTTTGTAAATCTGAGTAAATTTAATCTGAGTAAATTTTGCAAGCTGTTCTTATCAATATCTTCTGTTAAATTATATATTTCAACAAAATAGATTATTACAGTATCATGTGAATGTTCAATCTATGTCTACGATAGTTGTTCCTTCTAATAATGTAATTCAATACGAGATATCAATGTGTGTTTGAATTTTCTCAAAATATTTAGTCAAAATATTTAATTAGAAATATCTACTTAATTAAAAATTTAATAAGTAATTCAAGTTTATTTATTTAAAACGCATTAAATATTTAAATTATAAATAAATATATGTATAAAAATTAAATTTTATTATTTGAATCTTAATCTTATTATTGAAATTTAGAATGAGTAATGTTTCTCAATCTTCATCTTACTTTTCTTCTGTTCATTTAATATCATTAATCCGTAATCGTTTCTCAGAATATCTAATTGTTGTCAATGATGTGAACATTATAATGATCGTCATAAGTAGAAATCCTGAGGATTGTTGACATTTAGAGAGATAACACGCGATTCTTTTGAGGGGAAATCGAAAAATCCACGCGTACCTCTCCAGGAGACACGTACCGTCTCATCTCTAGGACTGGCTTCGCTTCACTGAGTGTCCGTTGCGGAAGGTTTTAAGGGTTTTTTCTCATTCCTCAGCCTCGCCGGACTAAATTTCGCGCATTAAGCCCTCGGTGTAATCCTGCCCTTAATATTCAAAAACGTGATCGCCCTACCAAGAATACCAGGGAACTGGTTCGTAGCTAGCCCAACGAAGACGCCACGTCGCCGGGTAGGGAGCTTTTCATATGCTAATTGGCATTCGTCATTTTCTTATGGCGTCGACTTAAGTGTGCTTAAGGCTGCTAACTCCTTTCCTGGCGTTAGAGAGCTGACTATGCCTCGCCAGCATCTTCGTAATTGGACCTCTCGCGATTCGATCCGCGCTCACATGTAAGTGAACACGGAATTCGTCCTTCCCGAAATCATTTAAAAACCATACATCAGTTCAGCAAAAATCCAATTTAGAGAAGAATTTACTAAGCTTTTTCGCATTTCACGATATTTTGAGTTTTATAGTGCAGATATTTATTCAAGCGTCTGATTTTAAAGTATATAGAGTATATGTATAAAGTATATGTAGTCATTAATATATGGAAAAATAAAATAATTAAAAATTTTATTTAGAAATCTTTTAGCAAAAGAATCATATTAAATAGAAAATGTAAAATAATATCTATTAAAATATCAACTCACTTTGCATTTCGTCTCTATGACTTACGCTTTCGAATTAATTTATAGAATTAAAAAAACTTATAGAATTAAAAAAACTTATAGAATTAAAAAATATACTTAAAAATATATTTAAAAAGCAGAAAAGTTTTATGTCTAATCGCCTAATATATAATTTGTGTAGATGTGAATAAATTTGTGTATGAAATAGTCGTGAATAGATTTGTATATGATCATACAAGTTTCATAAAAATGTTACAAGCTGATTTTTCCAATATAAACATTTTATAAAGAACTTTAATAATATTGAGAAAAAATAATCGATAAACAATAGTACTCCAAAATTAAATTTATAATACGTAACATACATACATACACTCCAATATTTTAAATTGAAAAATTGTAATTTATTCTTTTTAAGCAACATCTGTGATGTAATCTTGATGATATGCAATAATTTATTATAAATTAACGCATAAATATATTTGTAAATTTATTGTATATTTAACATATTTTTCACAGATCTGTTCTTTCAATAAAAAGAAAGTTTGTTACTCACCATATTGAAGCGCGCAGCAGGAATTATCTATATACATTGATTACAGTGATTCTGTAACATACAAATTAAAGTACTATTCAAAAAACAATCAAAATTTCAAGAAATAAATATTGAATGTTAAATTTTTTTCTTATCTTGGAAGGTATAAATAGTATTATATGATAAAATAAAGATTTTTGAAAAGACTTTCTCTAATTTATACTTAAATCATTGAATTAATGAACAAATTAAATAATCAATCAAGTAAGTAACTAATGTGACTAATACATAAGTGATATACAGATAATAAATTATTTACGCCAAGATTTCTCTGCAAGCATCCGATCCGATGCCTTTCATGGACCTGCTATGACTAACCTAACCTAATTTTATTCCTCTCCTCAACCATCTCGTTGTCAAATTGTCATTCTTCCTTCTGTTTCTTCTTTAGGTTGCACTCGCATGTCATTAACAGATAATTACGATCACAGATGCACTAATTATCAATTAATTATCAAAGTTAACTATCACTAATTATCGAAACTCTTTCCATGCAACATTGTACGGCACTCTTCCGTTTACAAAGTTATACTAAATATCTAGACAAACGATTTAAAGCGATATAAAATTTATTATTCAAAGTATTTTTAATTACACGATTATCAGGCAAAAATTGTTTTATCTTTTTATGTTAAAAATCCACTTTCTAACTTTTGACACATGGAACGGCTCGAATCAACTGCCTCAACTGCCCGTTCGTTCGAGAATCGGTAAGCGAATGACAACATTGACAACATTGTGACCTAAAGTGCGGATTACAATAAATTGCCAATACAATATTTTGCAACAGCTAATAAGAAGCATTAATAGTAATTAATGATATTTCTGATTGGCCGTCGTGAAGCATTGCGACTGGCGACGGAGTGTTTGCAAGTTATTGTAGACCACGCTTTAGTGCAATCGCGCATTATACAAAAACCAAATACCGTTACTCATTCACTGCTGTTACGGAATATTTTACATTTACAAAATAAAATTCACACCAAATATTTTATATATTACTTTTATATATTAATACGATGTATTTTAAATTAATAATGGATTATTGCTGCATGTTTTACGCATCGTTTTGTAAATGTTTAAGTTAAGTTTTTAATGTCGTCTAAGGTAATGATCACTTTTCTCCAATTATTATATTTTATTAAAAAAAAAATTAAATAATTGTATATAATTGAAATTTGTTGCAATTATCAATTTATTAATGTCAACTGATTGCTACCATTATATAATAATATCATAAAAAGACAAAAGATAAAATCAATTAAAGGTAATTGTCATATTGTAAATAATATTTATTACACACAGATGCTTTACCATTGATACTACTTTATGATTTATCATTGATTACTACATCAATATCTCACGCACATAATAAATTTTGGTATAACAGTAACGTTTTAATTAGACGTCTAAATCCAATTTTAAGAATTCTACATTGTTTTTTCATGCAAACTACTAGTCTGTGGATTACTATTTCGTAAGTATAAATTACACAGTTTTTGTACGAAGCAAATATTGTCACGATGTGACAACTATGAAGCGTTATATTGAAGAAGAAAGAGGAATTCTAAGAAATGAAGATCTCAATTTCGAAATTTTTTGTCGTTCTCAGCAGACTCCATTTCACAGATACGTATTAATACATATACTTTAATCTCGAAAAAGAATTTTCAAATTAGTAAAAGAGAAAAAAAGTAATATATTGTTATACAAAAATTATATGATTTAGTCGGTAATACAAACGACTTTAGAATTCCCTTAAAAATTAATAAATGGATTAATAATCATTCTTACATACATATATATGCTAATTCTATGTGATAATAATCAATTTTGATTTATAAAATAGAAAATCTTCAATATTTTTATATAATTTCATATTTTAATTGGTACAAAAAAATCTGCAAAATACGCTTTTAAAACATTGTGACGTGATTGTTGTATATTGTAAAATATCTTGCATATCTAAAAACATATACAGAATTTCTTATCAATTTCTTTACAATTTTTGTAAAGTTCTAGTAAAAATGTATTACGAAATAATAATTAAACTAATTAATAACAATAATGCATATTTTTAACAAATTGCCAAATATACGTTTAATCGAAATGATTATTCATTTGTCAAATTAATTTTCAAGCACAAATAAATATTAAAGTAAATAAACATTAAAAAATATTAAAGTACATTTAAATGTTAAAGTATTTTAATGTAATTGGACAAAAGTGTTTAATTCGAATTCCAATGACATTGTAAGAATAGACACCATACACCTATAATGACTCCTCTTACACTCAAGCGACTAGCACTAATAAACTATACACACCTTTGTGATACGTCGTGTCTGTAATATTATCCCCATCGCGACACGTATTACACTCTAACTTTATCGGAAGATATCTCGACGGCATATCTGTAAGAAGATAACGCGGGTATTCATCGTCGAATAGTGCCGAGCCTGTGCGCCCACGATAAACGTTTACATTTCTTTCCCGTAACGATAGAGGTGAAAAGACGGAAAATGGGCCTATCAAAGGGTGAAAACACACAAGATGTTATTATCATATGAACTTACTTCGAAAGAAGGTGAATTATTAACATAAAAAGATATCAAATTTTATCATCAAGTGCAAAACCGAAACGAGTCTAAATAAACGTAAGTAGATGCTTGTTCAATATTATTCATATCACAGTTTTATTGATCATTAAAATAATTATTATATATAAGAATATATTTCCTGTTATTTAATTGTTTTAAAAATTTATGTTTGATATTGTAAATACATTTTAATGAAATCTCTATAGTTTCAATATAACCAATGATTCACGATGATACATAGGTCAATATCAGTTACGTATATCATTCTCACAATTTTCTTATAACTCTGATTCTATATACAATGATTCATATACAATGTTATGTACAAGTTGTAATATAAAGTTTATTAAAAATAGCGCGGAACACACACACACACACACACACACATTTTTTTTTCTTACGTATGTAATTGCAAGATACTCTAAAAGAAAAAAGTGAATAACTATATTTTTATAATTGTTTTTTGATCATGCAAATATAGTTATTTGTGTTATTAATAGTCACACACATTGCTTAAAAATTTTTAGTTTTTTTAACAAAATAATTAATTTTTCAGTCATTATTATATAAATAATATCATATAAATAAGTGAATTTAAGAAAATATATTCATTATAATTATGATTCCCTAGTAACACAATTCATTGCGCAACATTGGCCCAATATATGCCAACGTTTAATTAATGTTTCGTTAATAAATTATGCTACTCGGGTTACATTTACTGAATAAAAATACTTGACCATACCATTTATATACTTTGATGTGTATTTTAATATTTAATATTTAAAATTATCATAATATAATACAATTTTTTCATGTTTCAAAAACTGCACTAAAAACAAATTATAAATTTTAATAAATATTTGTTTGACTAATTTTAAATAAATATTTCTAAGTAATGTACTTGCTAAATATAAATATATATGTAGAGAAAGTTTCTGTGCATAGATGGTTGTATGCATATATTGAAGAAAAACTTTCACGTGGTATTCGTATGCTACCTGAAAAGTAGACAAAGGTGGTAGAAAACAATAGCAAATACTTTACTAATATACCATTCATTTTATTTTAATAAAGAAAAATTATCAAAGATGTGGAAACTTTCTCTATACTCTAATATTTATTTGATACAAAAACTATTAATTTGATTTAATTTTTACAATTTTTCTCATTGAATAAATATTTTTTACTGTAAGTAAATGTTTATTTAGTATTATTCAAAGAAATATGTATTAAGATCTAAATTTTTTTCATTGTACATATATGATCATTATTATTATACATTATAACAGTAATAAAAATGGAATTTCTAACCATAATTATTTTACCATACAATTATAGTTACTAATACCAACACTTTTCTCTCATTGTAATTAAATAAAATATTTAATTAAATAAAAATTATCTACACATGCGTAAATGACATATTTGATTTCAATTAAAAGGCGCATCTCTTTCAGAAAAATGACAGTCCGTTTTCCTGAAGTAATAAGAAGCAGATCGGAAGTGGAAGGCGGTTTAGCAGGACCAGCGAATCCAATACCTAGTCAATCAATTGATTGCGGCTGTGGACAAATGCAATGTCCAAAGCTGGCGAAATTTGCAACGCGAAAACTCTTCGTGGGATTAATTTGTTGGATTGGTGTAGTGCAAGCTGCATCATATGCTTACTTTCATGTCACAGGGTCCACGATAGCTAGAAGATTTCAAATCGATCCGTATATAATGGGTGCGTCTTATAAACGATGTAAAAAAATATTTAATTGAAAGATTTCCTATATAAATCATAAAATATTTATATTATATTTTAGTGCGAACACATTTTTAACATGTAAGAAATTTGACATCAATAACTTTTTCTTTCAAGATTGTTTCGATAAAAATATATTTAGAATTTACTTGATACGATATGTAAAATTATTTGAATAAAAACATGTTTTTGATACGAAAATCTGACATATAATATTTCTCAAAGAAGTTTATTTTTTTAGATTGGATTCTTGTTACGGCAGAATTAACACCTATTGTACTAGGATTAGCGATAGCATATTGGGGTGACAAAATACACAGAGCTTCATGGATAGGAGCAGTGACTCTTTTACAAAGTGTCGCACATTTCGTTTTGATAATACCTCATTTAACACATCGCGTTCGTGTAATTGAGGAAACGCAAAACGTTACTCATATGTCATTGTATGCGGGTTAGTAGTCAAAGCGAGTAATCAAATATGATGAAACTCTAACACAGAATTTCTAATTTAACAATATTGAATAAAAATTGACCGAAAAATGTTTAAAAACGCTAATAAATGAAAAAAACCATAATTGGTCAATTGCAATTTACATTAACATGTGATTTGTTATTAAACAAAAAATATTTCTTTTTCATATTATATTTTATAAATTTCATAGATGATAGTCCAGAATTATGTACTCCTGAACTATCGAGGATCATCTCAGAAGAAGAACCCTGCTATATTACTATGATTATAATAATCCTAGTGTTAATCGTAAGCGGAATGTCAAGTATCACATACTATGCGCTAGGAATTTCTTACTTAGATGATAATACAAAAAAAAAGCATGTGACCGGTTTCATCGGTGTAATAATCGCTGTCAAAATCGCGGGGATTGTTCTCGGATACTTTTTGGGTTGGGGATGTCTGCGGTGAGTATTACGTATGCTTCACTAAATATTGCTGTAAAATTTTATTAATTATTAGATATTATTATTATGTTTTATCTTTATTCATTCGTTATTATGTATTTGCAATCTTTAAAAATTAATTACACATTATGAAACAGAGCCGAATAAATGTATATTTATTTTTAAACTTGTCAACTCGCATCCCAGGATAGACGCTGAAAATTTCAGTGTTGTGAATTCATATCGAGATCAAATCGGAGCGTGGTGGCTTGGATTCCCGATTCTCTCCATATTATTGGTGATTCCTGGTTTGCTACTTTCATGGTTCCCAAGAAGATTACCTTCAGAAGTATATAATATAATTTAATATAAAATATAATATGAATTTCTCTAAATTAATTATGTAAGATTTTATAAGATTTTATATCACAAAAGCGTTTCGAATTAATACTAATAAATTAATTTTGTTAGTATTAATAATACTAAATTATCTCTCTTTATTATATTCCATTCTCTCAAAAAAATTATTTGTCGGCTTAACACAATTATATATTATTTCTTTGTTTTAGGTTGTCGAACAAGCCGCAGCTTCACTTCTTGACCGGACTACGATACGTAACCGAGCACCCCACAGAACAACCAGTCAAAAGGTCGGCAATCCCAATTTTTGGCCGTCATTATGTAGATTGTTTACTAACAGAATTTTAATATGCAACATTCTGGCAACAGCATTCAGTGCTATGGCTCTTTTAAATTTTATGACGCTCGAGAATATCTTTTTAGAGTCCAGATTTCACATACCTAGACCGACAGGAATGCTCCGTGGATTTGACGATCCTCTGCCTTCCAGACTAATTACCAGTAAGATTAAACAATATCTCTTTTAACAAATATATAGATAAAAGAAGGAAAAGATAAGAAATTATAGCGATATCAGTTTCTTAAAATATTAATAATTTCTAACTTTCAATAGTTATTTTTTTTATAAAACAAAAAACCAAAACTCTCTTTCTAATTAATATTTTATAATTAATATTTTATTTTAAATGCAAATATTCTTATAAACTTCTATAATTGTATTTTTTACTTATAAAAAGAGAATGATATAATTGATAAATAGAAAACAATGACTAAATTACTGAGTTTTAAATAACATGTGAAATAATTTGTACGTAAATGCAATATTCACGTTCATTCTAGATATTGGAAGACCTATTCTGATTGGACTCGTTATAATTATTAGTGGCCTAGTGTTAGCCAAGGCAAAGCCACGAGCGAGATTTATTATTGGTTACAGTTTTATTATCGTGCTTCTGACAATTGCGATTATCATCGGACTAATCTTTGCTACCTGCGATAAACCACTTGTCGTCAATTTAGAAAAAAGCTCGTAAGTACGAGCCGATTTTTTTAATTAACATTAATTGAGTGTCGTTAAAAACAAAACAACAATATATTATATCTCATTCTGTGAAATTCATAAATTTCGCGATAATTACATAAAAAAGTAAGATTTATTGACTATTATAGCGGCACCTTGTTGAGATATTGCAACAAAGACTGTCGTTGCTCTAAGGATGCCGATTTTCGACCGATTTGCGATAGTTCGGGAGAGTTTACGTATTATAATCCTTGTTACGCCGGTTGCTCTACAATCATTTACGTCGACGATGTAAAGATCTATAGCGGTTGCAACTGCGTGGAGGAAATGACAGAGTGGGGTAATGACCAAGCGAAAGATGGCTCGTGCGATTCGAGTAAATGTCAGGTTGGCTGGATAGTTTTTGAGGTAATTATATTTGTGTTTGTTTGTTTAATTTTTAATTTTATATTATAAGTATTTATTTAATTAATTGTATTGGTAATATAATTGTATCAATTATATTATACAAATTTTGTCATTTAATAGAATCTAATCAATTGCAAATAAAAAATTCTTTCTATCGTTCTTGTTTCAGTTTGGATCTTTATTGGCGTATACTTTAATCGCTTCCACTTTTGTAGGAGATGTATTGGTCAATATAAGATCTGTTTATAAGCAAGACAAAGCTATCAGCATAGGTTTCTGGATGATGTGGGTTGCAGTATTCGTTTATATTCCTGGCAAAATTCTTTATGAATTCATCTCGAATCAGATGTGTCAATATTGGGGCAGTCAAAAGATAATTTGTCATTTTCATAATTCTGAAAAACTCGAGGATTACTTGTGTTATTTGACAATACTATTTTTATCACTTTGCGTTTTACTCAAAATTATTGTTTGGTTTTTCTGCAAGAATTTACAGTTATACGAAGAAGTTGAAACTAAAGATCAAGAAAATACTGAGCTACAAGAAATGTTCGAATCAGCAATAATAACCGAGTTACTCGAAACGTCAAATAACAATAGTAAATACTTTTTTTAAATACTAAATTTAATTTGTAATTAAATCCGTAAAAAACTAAAATTCCTTTTTTTTTATAAAATAAATTAAAACTAATTCCTTTCTCTACTAATTATATGCTATAAAATATGATAATATTTGCAGATGATGAAATGAGAGAAGTGGAGGCAATTGTTGAACCAGAGCTTGCAGAGTCAAGAACAGCACCGGAAACAACATTTCAAACAAAACCGGAGGAAAATTCAGCGAAGAAAAAGGAAGATATTCAAAAGAGCGCACCTATGAAGTTGAACGGCATGATGATTCCATACAATCGTCGACCGGATTCAAATCCTCCGACAAATCACAATTCGCAATCATCAATCCGTAATCTCTCTGATGATGAATTAGACAGTTCGAGCGACGAGAGTAAGAAACGATCCAATACACAAGTCGCTTATACACCGTTGGAACTCGATTCTGATGTCGAGAGCGATCTCGGCAGCGTCGGTCCTAGATCAAGAAAGCGCATTTCGAGCAAAGATTATGATCAAACTCAAGACGAGAAAGATCACCCCTCATCTAGAAAATCGTCCCTAAAGCGCCAATTTCCAAATCCTGATCATTACGAAGATCCACGAAGAAGTCAAAATTCTAGATTCAAGAATCCGATTGGTTATCAGGACGATTCTTCGAAGACAAACAGTTCCGAGTTCGCGAAGAAGGGTCAAGAGAGCGAAGTACCTAAACAGGGCAACTTCAATGAAGTTGGCGTACCGATAGTGATAGATCAGTTTCCGGACAGGAAAGGCAACTTGGACAGTACCAATACGGCGTACTTGAGTGACGTGAAGTCATTGATCGATCGATATGAGCAAAACGCGAGTCAGGAAACTCTAAACGAAGATCGGTTATCAGAGAAGTCGACAGAGGATATGAGAAGTAGACCAGAGAGTAAGATAGGTATTCCTCTGGTAGCTATGGTTCCCCATAAGTCATCTTCTCGAGGACAATCCTCTTCAGGCTCTAGTAGCTTACCAGATATACAGAATAAGAATTCTGATCCACATTCGGAAAGACTTGAGACTCCCAGTCCGAAAAATGTTGCTAAAGATAGCAAAGTATCTCGTCAAACCGACCTTTAGAATTAGAAATCACTTTAATTTAAACATGATAAATAACGCATAACACGTGAAAATCGTACGATGCGGATATTTATGGAGGAATGAGTATATTCATTTGTACAATGGAAGTACTATCACGATAAATTTATATCTGCGAGCGATAAGAGTTCCGATTTCAAAAATACCTAACACTACACAATATTATCTCTGACACCTGTCACATTTAAGATATAAAACCATTGATTTAACTTCGTGTTTTGATAGATAAAGAGTAAAATTTGACGTATATTTTCTTGAATTATGAATCGTAATATCAAGTTGCTCTAATTATCATGCAGAATTTAGAAAGATATTGCTATTAATAAAAGATATTTTATCCGTAATACTCCAAAAATTTAATAAAAGATAATTGGCTAATAAAACGTTTGCTATATTTTATGACATACTTCTATTCGTAGTCATCCTTTATAAAACCTAATGACATTCATTATAATCCTTTGATATTTATTTAAAGTCTATCATATCGAATTTTGTGAATTATTTTGCAATTTGCCTCTTAGTAATGACTTCTTTTATATCACTTTACATATAGATTCAAATTCCTTCTAACTTTAATAATAGCGAATACATGTATTTCATCGTGAGTAGATAAATTACGATGTTTTTTTTTTTTACTAATTCAAGTATAATTATTATATATGTACAATTATTTAACTTTATAGATGATTTACACTAGCATAAATTGTTGCTTACACTATCCATAGTGTAAGCCGGAGTGTATACGAAGTATATGTATACTTTATATATATATATATATTAATTTCGTTATTTTCCATTTAAACATAAGTCCAAAGTAAAACAAGTATTTATATCGTACATACAGCGAATTCATCTGTTATAACAATAAAAATAATTAATCGCAGTAAATTAAAATTAATAAAAGATCGATGATCGCTCTGCTTTTGCACCACCATAGGTGAGCTACCAACAGTCGGTTCTATCTAGGTTACTACGAGCTTTAAATAGCTAAGGAGGTGCTTAAGGTACTTGTAAAGTCTTTATTTGTCGGTTCTCGCTTGCTTCGCGTTCGTCGTTCGCTCCTTCTTGAAGATCGAAGTCTCTCTTCACGTAAACGTTTATCCCGAAAGGGTGATTGAACTCGATCATCAATTATTCTTTAAAGCGTTTCACCAGGTTCCTCAGCTATATCTTCTAGTTCAATCTCCTCGTCAAAGATCTTCACGTCTTTGACGAAATACCAAACGCCCACATCAAATACCGTACCAATCGTTACAAAACCTAAAATGACAAATGGAGTATAATAAACTCGAACAACCAGAACTGCAGCTTTTGGATATTGTAAAATACTCACTGGCCGCGGTGAAATTCAGCAAATACCTCAATGCTTCACCATTATACAGCCAACAATTTCCTGTCCCTGAACAAGTCTTACCCCATACGAGACAAGTATTGTCTAAAAGATAAAATATTAATTAGTTTCCCAAATAGAACATGTAATCAAGCAAGTTTAAATGTAAAGATATATGGAGTATATCTTCAATGATGACTTAAACTCCTCTCTCCCTCTCCCACTCCCTCTCTCTTCCTCCTTCCCCCTCCCCCCTCTCACTCACTCACTCACTCA
>Ga0157364_1003337_pt1 | contig 15525 bp, 8 predicted proteins | sample AttsexASBM2_FD_111476 | JGI IMG/M metagenome (GOLD analysis project Ga0157364, IMG submission 111476) | Fungus gardens microbial communities from leaf cutter ant in Ribeirão Preto, State of São Paulo, Brazil - Atta sexdens ASBM2 | ecosystem: Host-associated > Fungi > Mycelium > Unclassified ...
AAAAAAAAAAATAAAAAAATATTAAGTGTGAAAATAAAAAATTAAATGTAAAAAAAAAATTTAATTTTAAAGGAAAATTGAAAAATTTTTTTTTTTTTTAAATTTCCCTTTTTTTTTTATTTTTTTTTTTTTTTTTTTTTTTTTTTTTGTAAAAGGGTCTGTGTTTTTATAATCGCACGTTATAAGTCTGTTGCGAGTATAAGGCGTCATGAATATCTGAGATTGTTGGTCAACGTGTCCTGCAACTTCTCTCCCCTGCGTGTCATTCTATACCGTCGGTTTGTGAGTCTTGCAACGACCACGTATTTCTTTGTAAGTACTTTCTATAGAAAGAAACTGACCCGCGTTCATTGTGCGTATATATGCACAATGTAACAATATAAGTAATGATGATTGAGAAATCGCTTAACGATCTTCATCGTATTTTCGGAATTGTTTAAAATCTTTATATTGTAAATACATTCATTCGTTATACATTAACTGCTAATGATTTCCTTAATTTAATATTTATTTAATGCACGCAAACAGATGAGCTAATGTAAAGTTATTATTGCAGCAAATTCAATACGAGCGAAATATAATACTTGTCTGAAATTCAGATAATAATAATAAATTAAAATTAATTTTATTGTTATATTAATAATAATTAATTCAGATTCTGAATATAATTTTATGTCTTGTATATTGTAATATCTGTTAAAATAAAGAATGAAGCTTGAACATCTGTTGTCATTATTTTTATTGTATTGTATTGTAATCATTATTTTTTTATAAGATTAACGTAGAAATTAAGTAATTAAATAATTAAGTAATCGAGATACGCATAGCGTATGGCGCAAAAGAAAAACGAATGAATTGACAATGCACGCCTAATCACGCGCAGCTAATTAAGATTATAAACTGAAAAGATTTGCTTTAATCTTCGCATTAGAGCTACATTATCGCATTATTTCCTTATCAACGGCTGATCCATCATTGCTAATTAATTGTTAGAATAAAGACTGGCTTAATCAAAGAATCAAATAGAGAGCGCCTGTGACTCACAGACTGTGAGACACGCAAATTCTATCAAATGCTTTATAAATCATTGCAACGCACATCACGTCGCATTAAAATCAGAACTTAGAATCGGAAACAGACGATCTCCAACTTTTCGGATCAAAGTATCGCGAGTAATTAGATTTTATTCGGTATGTCGGCATACCGGTGTGTGTGTGTGTGTGTGTGTGTGTGTGTGTGTGTATGTGTGTAAGACTAGAAGTTTTAGATGGCTTGAACGACCGAAAATTTGAATGGACTCGTAAAAGATGGTGAAACTCGTGGGTATCATTTCGTTATGCAACATATAATATTTCAAATAACTTGCTTGCATTTGCGTTATTTGCGTTTATCAATCGAATCCTAGTGAACTTGATATAATATAAGGCGCCTATTACGCGTAATATAGTCTACACGGAGTCGAGGAAGTCACACACTCATCGATAAGATTCACATGAATCCGAAAACAATATAGGGGAGACTATGAGTCACAAAAATAGAAACTCTTAAAAGTACATCTAAATATAAAAATGTTTGTATCATTTTTTTTTAATAATTAAAGCATATTTTTTAAAAATTAATAAGTATATTTAGTAAATATATTTATTAGTTTTTAAGAAAAAATAAAAATATATTTTTTAAGAAATGGAGGTATCATAAGTCACACACAAAATAGTAGAATTATGCAAGAAATAACAGCGACGAAAGTTGAAAAATATTTTCAATTAACTTACACATTCTTAGCATATACTAGTACAATAAAATATAATTACAACTAATAATTATTAAATAATACAATAGAAAATTATAAGAAAACAAATGAGAAATAATCATTAATATACAATAAGATAAAAAATTTATTATGATAAAGTAAAATTAATTCCTTAGAAGTATAAATTGCCCTACATATACTTTTTATATTGTCCCATTTCATCATGAATATATAATATCATGGTATTCCAATTTAATAGAAAACAATAAAAAATAAATGTTAGATTATTATGTGTAATGTAACAAGATGAGAAAAGATGCGCAAAAATTTGCACCTTATCTTCATACATGTATGCATGTATTTTCTACTGCAAAAACAATATTAAAACATTTTTATACAGTTAAGAAGTTACTATTGTACCACGAAAATCATTAATGATCGATGCTTTTTGACAGAATGGAATTTAATCACTGCTACTTAGATAAAAAGTATGGACAACGAAGTAACAGTTGTATTGTACCAGTAGTATTAATTTAAACATTCTAGATGATGTTAAACAATCGATGGCCTATGGTACCCCGTTTTTTCCTATATTATTACATTAATATTTAAAGATAGGATTATTGCAAAGGTGCATGGTTTACATACACACAAATATACGTACATGTGTATTCTTCATACTGAAAAGAATATGAGACCGGTACATAGTCGACTGACGTAGTGGGAGATACTTGCATGCCCCACCTCCATTAGCTTCTCATATTTTTATATCAACATCTAGTGCAGTTTAAGACGCCGTTGAGTCTGCAGTTTCTGCAGTCATATAATTTTTTTATTTTTTTATTTAATATTATTCATCTTTCTTTGTTGTCATTAACTATGAATATCATGCTTTTTGAAATTTGATTAGTGTTTTACGAGATGGTGTCTGCGTGTCAATGTAGTGCATTGTGAAAATTTCTTGGAGGAACACTGTTTATTCAGTGATTGTGCGAAATAATTGTGCTACGGTTTCTGCCCTAACGAATTTTCTAAAATTGTCTAATAAAATAAAATTGTCCTTTCCTTTATTTACGTTATTTATCAATCCAGAAATGCCTGTCCATCTTACAAAAGCATAAAAAAGAATAAACTAGCCTGCGAATCCGGTTCATCTTTTAAATTCTATAGATCTGAATGCTGAATTGCACTTTTCGTCGATAGACAATTAGCAATTATCGAGTTAAGAAACCCTTCCGATCGTTATCGGCCAAAGTTATTTTTTGGTTCTCAATTTTCTCCTCAGTCGTGTTTGCGAAAAAGAAACTTGTGTGCGTGCAAAGAAAAAGAGAAGAGGGTTAAATGAATTATCCGTTCGAGGCTGATCGAACGGAGTGTGAAATTTTAAGGTTTCTCAGCCGTTTGGCTGGGAAGCCAAATAATATTCTACGAGCAAAGTGAGACGGAAAACGTTCGTACAGCGAAATAAAAAATTGGTTCCTCGACTCATCATCCCTTTCCTCTATTCATCCATCCGTCCATTTATTCGTTTTATTTTTTTATATTGTGACGCGGATTTTCCACGTTTTCCTTTCCTCTCGTAAACATTATGGATCGCAACGAGAGCACGAACGAGGGTGGCAGCTCGCCCGACACAGTGGTCGCGTTCTCCTCGGAGGAGGAGGAGAAGCAGAAGTCAATTGTGGCCAGCACCTCCGGCGAGTACATCACTGTGGGTGACAGCAGTTCCAGTCTCGACACTCTGACCAGTGGTAGTGTCGCGATTCTTTCTTCCAGCGCCAACGCGAACGATCGAAAAAGGAGCAAATTCGACGCGTTCAAGAGCAGCTTCCGCGAGGGAAGCTTATTCAAAATCAAGAAGAAGACACGCGGAATCGACGTGTCCTCCTCCTTTGAAACAGAACAACATGATAAAGGTTAATCATGACGTGTTTGATGAACTTTGCGCTTCTCTCATCCGTGAGATAAATAACAACCGACGGAGTTATTTATTATGATTCAAATGTTTTTTTTTTTTCTACTCTTTTCGAGCCTTTTAATCTCTGGTTTCTTGATTTTTCTTCAACATTAATTAGAAAATTGGAATTATTAATTATAAAATTGAAATAACGCATTTATTTTGATATCTAAAAACAATAGTTCTCGAGCAGCTATTTCCCTGACTCGCGATTCTTTTCCACTTCAGAGGCATCTCAGCAGCAATCGCAACGGCTCGAAGACGAGAAAGAGCCGAAATTGACGACTGATGTGCTTTCGAGCGCACCTTTAAAGAAAAAGAAAAAGAAGTCACACTCGCTGGTACGCAAGCTAAGCTTGAATAAATTTCGCATGTCCTTGGAACAGCAAGAGCAACGACATACCCCAGAGGGTGGTAACAGTAGCCGTTCGCAAAGCCAGTCCTCGCAAGAGTCACCCGTACATACATATATTAGCGCCACAAAAAAAGAAAACGATGACGCCATAGAAAAGGAAAAGGGGATAAAAGAGGAGCTTAAGAAACCAGAAAAGGTACTTGAGAAACCGACGAAGACTGTCAGTGCAGTGCTACGCAAATCGCCGCCGCTGACCATCAAGAGGTTTGCGGAAACCGTTCAACAGGGTGAGGATGCTATTGATCGCAGATACAGAATGTTTCTGCACGAAACTAAAAGACGGAATATTCCACGATATACTTCTTGACAATATATATAAAGCCATTTTGATTTAAGAAATAAACTTCAGTGAGTTACATTTGTGGTTTTTGAAAAATAAAATCTAGAGGTGTGTGTACATTTTTATAAATAAAACCTAAATATATGTATACATTTATAAAAATCGCAGTACATCTCTCTAAATTTTATTTTCTTTTTTTCTCTGTCACTTTTGTTGCTTATCTTATCTTATATTCGATTTGCTCGCAATAAATCATTTGTTAGAACTGCACGATTATTTGTAATCATAGCAAAACATTATATAGCAATCGATGTAATCTGGAAGCGATTTAAGTTTTTAAAAAATCGAGTGTAAATGTATTCTCGTAAGTCACACACCTTTAAATTTCTTTAGACACTGCACGACATTCGCAACAGGCTAATCAAGATAACGTCTCGCATTGCGTCTCGACTCTCCCATATTCGTTGTCGAAATGGTCGGAGTCTAATAAAACGAAACTCGCGGAGGATCCAGTGGCCAGGAAAGGCAAAGTGAAGACGAAATACGATTCAGATTCCTCGGAATATGTACCGTCGACATCGTCGCCCGTCGACATTCGCCGCAAGCTATCATTGTTGGAAGAGAAACGAGCGATATTTCAGCGACGCTTCTTTGATTCGAGATCCAAAGACATAACGTGCTCAAATGAGACAGTAATCGACGCCCGTGACGAACTATCGAGCACCAATAGCAACGAGTTTCTTCAACAACGAGAAGAAGAAAGAAAGAAAAAAGTGCGGCATATCAGTGTGAAGACCTTTGACACCTTCTCCACTTTCGGTAACACTCTCGACGAGGAGGATTTTTCGGAGGATTACAGCGATACAAGCAGCAATTATCATAGACTTTACGCTACCATGGCACCCATGCTGGGAGCCATGGATCTTGAGGTGAGATCCATCGTGTAGGAGTGATTAGAGATGTAAAGGACGGAAAAATTCTAGAATTTTAGGATAAAAAACTCGGGAAATAATGGTCTTTTTCGTCTGGCTGTGACAGTTTTTCACTCGGATACTTTTTTTTAGCATTTCATGATTCCGATGCTCTAATTACTATTGTTCCAGAATTTAGTTTTCGCATTTATCCGTAAGATTGCTGTGTAAAAATATTTACAAAATTAAACTATACAAAGTTAAAATATAGTATAATGATTAATATGCCAGTGGCCATAAATATACCTTACCTTTCACTGTTATCTGAATGATATTTTATATTGTATATATTGTTATATTCAATTTTAAAAGTTAAGTAAATGTTTTATACTGTTATTAATACAAATCATACTTTATTAAATAATTAATTGACACTGTTTTTGTACACTGTGATTGTAATTATACATATTCTAAATTTAAATTAGTGAAACAACGTTCATTGAATCTCTAATTACTTTGTAGGCAATATTATATTGGGATGTTGTCTCAAAATAATTAAAATATGGAATACGAAATAATTAAAATATAGAGTACAATAATAACAAATATGCAATAAAATAGTGTCTATTATGCTTATAAAGTTTCTATTATCTGTATTAATAACATCACTTTTGCTTTTAAATATAAAATAGCTGTCGTTCAATTAATTATATTGAAATAACTATATGTTTTTTCATGAATTTTATGTAATTTGGTCAAAAATTTTATTATTTACATTTAAAAAAACCAGTCTTTTTACTTGATACTTTTCTCCGAAGTAAAAAATATCATTTTTTTTACATCTGTGATAAAGTTGTCTTCCGTTAATATTATAACGTTCGACATTTTGCGACATTGAACAGCAATATTAGGGAATTTTTGCAATACCGTTTAATCACATATGATGAATGTTAAGGTCGGGTTATCTTCTTCTTAACAATTAATTAAGAAAAGAATAATGATTTTAGCGTTCATCGAATCTGGATATTTATTGCAAAAACTTCTTATTAAAATGATATTGTGAAATACGACAAAATATACGTTATACGATTGTGTAATATAGCTTCATTGTGTTTGAAACACGATAAGTAGTCTTATTTATTATAATCATATTAATGCGTTTGCAGCCACAATCAGTGAAAGCTTTAATTAGAAATGATAAGAGAAAGAGCCAATTTTGCAAAAATTGCAAAATTATTTTTAAGTTTCTCTCTTATAGAATCCTAAAGAAAGTACCGAATAATTTACATATTTATATACATTCGTGTAAAGTTATCGACGTGAATCGACTAATACTCCAAAATTGAACGCGAGAAGATTGAACGCAGTAAAGGTTCTACGGTTAATCCAGTCACACGCTGCGATATCACACGTTTGCGGTATCTTTCTGATACCGATCCGCTTGTATTTCTGCCTCTTTGGATCTCTTGTGCCCTCGTCTGTTACAGAGTTTCGAATTACGCGGTTTCACGAGTTCTGTCGTGTCTACGTCTAAGAAGAAAAAATGCGTGTATAAATAACAAGTTGATTGAAATATCGGAGGAATCGAATTGAAATATAATCCATTCGTTTTGAAAATTGATCAATGTAATCAAAATAGAAATTTTTTTTTATGCTTCGTCACTGTTGATGACTCTTTAAATTCGATGGCGATTATTTAGATGAATGCTTCATGCATTCATTAAGCCGCGAAAGGCTTATTATTGTATTTATAGTTCTGCAGTCCCCCACGACTGTACTCGGGGATAATTCTCCCACATACAAGTTTTCTCAGTTCATTTCGCTCACGCGAGCTGCGGCAGCAAGATCATTCGTGAGGCGTAATTATCTTCAGTCTATCGTCTCTTAGAAGCTTACAGGCATTTAAAAAGGTCGTGTATGAATATGGACGTGGAATTAAAAATTTGGCGAAATTTAGAAATATTCGATATCAACAAGTGGAAGGTGCAACCGAAAGAATGGAAGTGGCTTGGGGTCCGTTGCAAGTGTTTGCGTTTCTAAAGAAATGATTTCATTTATATTCTTCTGTATCTATAGTATAAGTGATGATAATTAAATAATCAAATTATCAATTATTTGTGATTACATCTGCATTTTCTTCCTTACTTAGAATTAAAACCATATTTAGAGTCGTTAGCTATATTATTTACTAAGTTAATACGTTATTTATAAAAATGGAAAGCAATGTTTTCCCAACTAGATAATATCATGAAAAACCTATTATTTAACCTAGAGAAAATGTCCTGTACTTAAATGTTGATTATATATTCTTTTATTATTTCAGTCGTCGAACAATGCATCAAACCTCGGCGTAAGCGAGAAACGGGAGCATTTGTACAAAATATTAGTAATCGGCGAACTTGGGGCGGGGAAAACATCTATCATTAAACGATACGTACATCAATTCTTCTCCCAACATTATCGCGCAACGATTGGCGTCGACTTCGCGCTCAAAGTACTCAACTGGGATCCGCACACCATCATCAGACTACAATTATGGGATATCGCAGGTCAATAGGAACACAATGTTTCAACTTTTCTCTTTTGAAGCTAATAATGGAACTCGTGCAACAGATAAACTAATGTGCTTGATATTTCTTCTTTCTTATTCACTAACGTCACTTGAGAAATGTCTTAGATATTTTAAATACTTCTAAAATTGTTTAATTAATAACTTAATTCATAGCCAAGTTATTATTACGTAGATTATACAGGGTATAATCCCCGCGAGACTTCCGCTTTTTGTAGATAGAGTGGACTAAACTGAGTCTAAAAATTGCCGAATATTGGTCTTTAATAACTTTTTTACTCAAATATTCATCAATTTTACAGAAAAACAACAAAACTTGCTTATTTTCTTCTCATAAAGTTCTGAGAATTTTTTCAAAATTTTTTAATACCATATTTTCTCATGTTGGTAAAAATAGTTGCCAATAAGAAAATGCAGTACTAAAAAGTTGATAAAAAATTCATAGAGAGCTTTATGAGAAGAAAATAAATAATCTTTTCTGTTTTCTGTTTTTCCATAAAGTTGATAATATTTGAATAAAAAAGTTAAAAAAAGTTAAAAACCAATATTCGGCAATTTTTAGTAATTAATATATTTTGTTAACCATTGTGAAAATTGCAAAATGGTAGAGAACTTTTCAACTCAGTTTAGTCCGATTTATCTATAAAAAAGCTTGATAAAAATCTCGCGGGACACCGTATATCTACGTAATAACTTGGCTATAAATTAAGTTATTAATTAAAACAATTTTAGAAGTATTTAAAATATCTAAGACATTTCTCAAGTGACATTAGTAAATAAGAAAGGAGAAATACCAAGCATATTAATTTTTTCTGTTACATAAGTATTGTTCTATTATTAGCTTCAATATTCTGTATAAATTATATAAGATCTTTTACGGTCTGTTTAGGTCAAGAAAGATTCGGGAACATGACCAGAGTTTATTACAAGGAAGCCGTAGGTGCTTTCATAGTATTCGATGTGACAAGAAGCGCGACGTTGGATGCAGTGGTGAAATGGAAACAGGACTTAGATTCAAAAGTGCAACTTCCTGACGGATCGCCGATTCCATGCGTTCTATTGGCGAATAAATGCGATCAGCAGAAGGAAGGTTTGGTTAATTCGCCCGCTAAGATGGATGAATACTGTAAAGAAAAGAACTTCTCTGGCTGGTTTGAAACCTCAGCGAAGGAAAACATTAACATTGAAGAAGCAGCCAAATTTCTCGTTAACAAAGTAAGAGATTTTTCATATTACTTTTCTTTCATATTAAATTACAGTAAGTGTATAAAAGCAGAGCATTTATCATGGAATAAATCGGTATTGAGGATTATTTACGTATCGTATAATGCATTTTTAAGAGATCTGAAAAATGCATTATAAATAATTCTAACTCGAAAATACGATAGATATTAATACCATACAATGGCTTGTCTATTGTTTATGCGTGACGTACGACGGATTAATCATTGACGTCTTTCGCCCTAGAAATGATCGACTTATGATGCATAATTAATCGACATGAAACCAATCAACATCTGGATATTGAATGATCGCTATTATTGCTTCACTTAATGTTTCGGGCGTTATGACATGTGTACTGATATAATTATGACTATTATTAATAAATATATGTAAAATGTTTATTTCAGATACTTCAAAATGATCAGGTTATAAGAGACAATGGCGTCCAAGATCAGACAGACAACGAGAGATTCACATTAAACCAATCGCCAACAAGTTCCAAAAAATCCTGCAGTTGCTGACGAATAGGCAAATCGTTCACAAGTTTGAATTTTCGGTCACGATTTTCCATTCGTCAACTTCAATGTGTCTTCGTAGATGCCATGAGAATCATAATTTTTTAAATGCCTTACCCTTCTCTACAACAGGAAGCATCTGCTTATTCTCCATCTTGTATAATGCATGAAAATTATTTTATCAATCCAAATCATTTTTTACATACAACATGAGAAAGTCATAATGATAGTAGCTAAACAAATTTTTTAATATTCGTATAAGGAGAGTTTTGAAAAATGCATGAAATAATGACATAATAACTTTGACAACAATGTACATCCTTTTTTAATTGATTGACACCTGTATTATCTGATTTATATGTTAAATTAATTCGATTAGAAATTTGTATATAGCAATGCTTTCTCTGTCCGTCAAAAATCATGTCAATAATTATTGTTTATACAACTCTGCTTCTAGCATCATTAATAGAGAGAATTAGGATTTTTATGTATGTATGTATATCGTAAAGAGCGTAATACTATTTATTATTACTCGAGTAATTAAATTCAATACACATATATATATACATACTACGAATTCGATAAAAGCAAAACAATTGACCGTTTTCTCATTAGATAATGCGCTTCCTATCCATATTTCCATTTCGCTTTTATTTTAATTAAATTCAATTATCGACAATATTGTGCCTTTGTTCGCACAATCGCAGCTAGTTATACAAGCTGATTGTAATTAAAATATTAAAATATTAAAAAGACCGTTTTACATAATACGCTTTTAAGACATATGCATCAGTAGCATTGCGATATTTGAATTGAAATTCAAGATGAAAAATGAAAAATAACCTTTGATATACATATATATATATTGCTTCTAGAATCAAAAAAAAGGCGGAAAGACACATGTAATGTTCTGGATATAGATCTACGTACAGAATACGTGTATTAATAAGTAAAGATAATTAATATGTCGAGAGTTACATATATTACATATACATTTATATATATATACATACATACATACATGTATACATTGTAAATAACTCAGATTTTATATTAATGATCTTCACCTTTCAGGCGGATGTGTTCGCATATTTGCACTTTTATATAATATGATTTATAACGCGGCGTGTATCGTTATTCCAGAAAAAATTGTAGAAATATATATACATATATTCATATATTATATATTATTTCCGAAGCATTATAATATATTTAATATACTATTACTATCTAACCATAATAAGCAACATTCCTGCCTACTTTTAACTGTTTTTATATAAATATAAAATATAATTACAAACAATAATTAATTATATTAAATTTGTTTATATCAGAACACATTATTGATTCTCCTTTTCTTCTTCACATTATTTTTTTATTATCGGATGTATATTCTCCTCCTTCGTAGTATTTATATACCGCATCCAGCACCGCACTTTTTATCACATCGAATCCTATAAAAGCATCTACGATTGGAATCTTCTGGAATCATAGGAATAATAGGAAAACAATTCATAATTAGTAGAATCTAATTATTTGCTTGATTTATAACATCTATATAATTTTAGATAACAACGATAAGAAGTATTAAAGAATAGAAAACGGAGATAGCGACATTCGTCTGAGACTTGTTTGCGATGAGTTTCAAGAGATTCGCGACATCAACAAGCTTCTAAAGACGTGACGTGAATAGTCACGATTAAGATGGTGAAGCTAGCAGATTCGATTGAGACGACTTCTCAATTTTCTCAGCTTTTCTGGGAAAACTTAATCGTTACTGTGCCTACCAAAGATGACGAGTGCTCGAGAAAATTGTGATGCAAGCTTTTGTGTAGAAAACCTGTGAAAGTATTGAATATACTGAAAGGGGATAATTTTCTTTGTTCGTCAATATTGAAACACAATGAAAAATAAAGTTGTTATAGATTTAATCAGTCGTCGATTGTTCAATGACCTATCAATTTATAACAAGTAGCATTATTTTTATTTATTAATATTAATTTCTTTTGCGTTTGAAAAGTAGTATCTCTATTTATTAGTAATGTTTCTTCTGTATAAAGTATCCGGGTATGCAGAGACTGGTAACATGTTTGCTATATTAGGACCGAGGTATGGCAAAATACGATACGTATACAGGGTGTCTCATTTAATGTTCCATCCCAAATAACTTTTATTATGATCGTAGAAAAAAATGTTCCAGATAAAAGTTGTATGGCTTTGAGGAGGACATAAGATGGTATCATTAGTTTGAACTTGAATAGTTACTTGAAAGTCACGTAAAGATTACCTAATTAATTTCTTGTGGAAATGGAACCTATTTTTTATTGCATATTCTTGTAGATCATCTCGAGAGCTTTCTAAAACATTTAAGCTCATTTTCATTTTAAGTCTACGATTAAAATCTCTTAAATGTTGTTTAGGATCATGTCCTGAATAATATTCGTTAAGATTAAGGTCATTGCAAATTGCTCCTCTTGTTTTCATTTTTGCATCAAGAATTCATTTTTACGTAAAAATGAAAATAGAATGTAGAAATGAAGAAAAACAACCTTTAATGACCTGGATCTTAACAAATGTTATCCAGGTCCATGATCCTGAACAACATTTAAGAAGTTTTAGTCGTCGGTCGGACATTTTGGGTAATGTTAATATCGGCGATGCAGTAACTTGCAAGTCTTATAACACAAGCCTTATAAAAAGTACTTAATGAAAATGAACTTAAATTATAGTGTTTTGGCTCTCGAGATGATCTACAAGTATGTGCAATAAAAAGTAGAAGGTTCCATTTAAGAAATTGAAGGATTTAATTTTCATCTTCAAGCAACTATTCAAACTAATGACACCATCTCCCTCAAAGCTATACAACTTTTGTTTGAAACATTTTTTTTTTAAATATAAATAGGAAGATAGGTCAAACACGAACTTAAAAATAAGATGAATGTTTATTTAGACATTAAACCAGAATATAAGATAATATATTATAGAATCGTATATGTGATAACACAAACTATAGAATTCAAAACCTTAAACGGTCTAGCTGAATCTTAATGCTTGTATAATTCTTATGTGTATTTGTACACTATATATGTAGTTCCCAGAAATGCGCGCCTCGGTAGTTTAAAGGCTTAGGATGCTCACAAGAATGCAAGAAATCCGGGTTCAACTCCCGGCCGACGTAATATTTTTCGCAATAAAAATTAATTATTTACAGATTTTAATATGTCATTCAACATTATTAAGATCATTTCGAAGATGCGAATAAGCATCAAAAATTTGTTAAATTGCCAGTCAATTTAACTTGCGATATTACTGCGATAGTTTAGAGTTAGCGTTTCAAAACCGAAAAATCATTTCGGCGCGCATTTCTGGGGACTACGTATATAATTTCACATAAGTATATAAATTCACATAAGAATCATGTAAGCATGAAGATCCAGCTAGACCGTTTTAGATTTTGATTTCTATAATTTGTGTTATAACACAAAAAGATGTGAGAATTTTTTACAATCATTAATATATCGAACGTTTCGACTTTATCTAGTCATTCTCAGCCATTTAAATAATTAGAGTAAGAAAAATCATATTATATTTTTTTCTAAGATCAAAAATAAAAAAGTTATTTAAGATGGGACATTAAAAAATGGGATACCCCTGTATATATGTCTTGTGATTATTTTACACTAAATTCATGGATACACAACTTGTTCCACTAGTGATGCTGGCAAAACCACATTTCTAGCTGCTTTGGCGAAACGACTTGAATTATCTTCGGGCGCAATAAAGATCAACGGACATGATGTTTCTCGAAAAACGATGGCAGCAATATCGAGCTATATATCGCAATTTGATGCTCTACCCTCCGCGCTTACACCCAGAGAACATATGTCGTTTATGGTATTGAGAAAATATATATACATATGTACATATAAGAATCTATAAAATAATGCGGATAATTATTGATTAATAATTTGTGTAATCGAAATTTTCATACGCGATGGATTACTTTTGATGTCTATTCCTTTTAGTGCGCTTTGAAAATAGGAAATAGTTGTAATGTGCTACGTAGAAAATTCTTAGGAGAGGAACTTTTGCGGGATTTGGGATTGTACGAGTGCATCGACACAGCTATATCCGAATTATCTGGCGGCGAAAGAAAGCGCTTGTCGCTAGCCGCGGAATTGGTGACGAGGCCGAAGATATTTTTTTTAGATGAGCCAATCGGGGGTAAGAATTAATTTGTCGAAATGATCTTACGCGAAGAAAAGATCTTGTCGCGTTGATCGATCGTTAATCTTCGAGTATCGTGATATCGAACGTAGATCTGTCTACAGTAATAATTTTTATGAATTATATGAATTCTGTCTGTCGTGAATAAAATTGTACGATCGTTACATTGATTATTAATCAGTGTAATATTATAAATAAATAAATTTATATTTATATTAGTATATTTATATCAATATTAATTATTTTAATATTTATATTAATAAATATTATAATTAATTAATATTTAGATTAATAACGTTTTTATATTTAATAAATTAATATTCGAGCGTAGGTCTAGACACTTTTGCCGCAATGCACGTTGTGCAGTCATTGAAATTAATCGCCTCGAGAGGCACTATGGTCTTCTGCACAATTCATCAACCAGGTATGACGATATACAATATATATTCAGCCATGTGATATTGATGGCCGATGGTAGATCCATATACTTTGGGACTCTAAGAAACGCCACGGATTTTTTTAAGAAGTAAAACTCCTCAGATATTCTGACATTCGTATTAAGATTCGTCAAACGACAAAACAACGATATATTTTATGCATAGCCAGGATTATCGGTGCCCTACAAACTACGACGAGTTCGAATATTACGTAAACATTCTGTCAGGCCGAGCAGATATTGATCGCAATATTGAGCTGTGCCGAGTGTTTTCACGATCACCATTGTCAAAGATTCCCGCGATCGAAAACATCTCGATTTTTCACGCTACTCATCAAAAGTATTGAAACAAAATAGTAGCAAAATTTCTCAAATAAATTTTAGCAAATAACATTTATAACAAAATTTAATAATCTATCTTGTAGAAAATCAGGATGGTTCGTACAGTTTTATTGGTTGCTCTGGAGAATATTCCTGCAGAATAGAAGAACGGCTTTCGACAATTGGATCGGTGGTTCTCTTGCGTGGTAACAAGCTAGAAAGAGAACTCGAAGTGATCAAACTCCGACCAAACTCCGATTAATTTAATCCGCGATTAATTCAATCGATAGAATTGCTTGCGGTAAAATTTCTAACTATATAATTCGTTTAATTAACTTCTAATCTAATGTTTTTTTTTCTCATACTATCAACATTAATTAATCATTTCTATTTACATTAATATTTAATACTTGATAAGTTAATTGGAGTTTTGGTCAGAGATAATTGGAATGAGGAATTTTTTTAAATACAAGGCAAAGATTATAATGTAAAAAGAACTGTGATCTTTCATAGCTTTCGATCGTGTTCGTAAATATTTTTTACGCTGGTATTAATTCGTTGACACAAGAAGGGATACAGAGTGCTCGAGGCGTATTGTACTTGACGATCTCTGAAGTAATTTTTACAATGGCTTACTCCGTCGTTTACGAACTGCCTGGCGAGCTTGTTCTCTACGTGCGCGAAAGCACCGTTTACACGCCGGGACCTTATTACCTCGTCACTGTTCTCGCCTTGGTAATTATTTGGCGTACGCTGGAAAAGCAGCACGTTCGTAACATTATTACGATTTTTCGATGGGGATTACTTCAGATACCCAAGACGATATTCAAGGCGCTTTTATTCACGATCGCCCTGTACTTCGCGCTGCATTCTGAATTCTCGCTGCTCAGCTTCTGCTTCTATTGTCTCTGCACGACGGC
>Ga0157364_1003338_pt1 | contig 15524 bp, 4 predicted proteins | sample AttsexASBM2_FD_111476 | JGI IMG/M metagenome (GOLD analysis project Ga0157364, IMG submission 111476) | Fungus gardens microbial communities from leaf cutter ant in Ribeirão Preto, State of São Paulo, Brazil - Atta sexdens ASBM2 | ecosystem: Host-associated > Fungi > Mycelium > Unclassified ...
ACCAGCACTTCCGGTCTTATGAAGAAGTAAAAAATTGGATCGATTCGTGGATAGCCTCAAAAGATGACCAGTTTTTTCGATGCGGGATTCGTACGCTACCCGAAAGATGGGAGAAAGTAGTGGGCAGCGATGGACAATACTTTGATTCATAAATGTATAATCAATTTTTTACAATAAAGCCTCGAATTTCGAAAAAAAACGGCGGAAGCAAAGTTGTACACCTAATATATTTAGATTATTAATTTCCCTTTTTGGCTACATAAATGCTGAAGCTAATAAATTCTATTCTATTCTATTTAAGTATTAATTAATACAAGTACGTAATGGAATTGAAAAAAATAATATTCGTATCATTCTTGAAGTTTATAATTTGTATACGATCCTAATTGCATATCACTTTTCAAAATTTATTTTAGAAAAGCAACTTCGACAAAAAGTGCCTTTTTTCAACATTTTCTAGAAAAACATGTTATTACTTTTTTTAATAAATATATCAATTTCTGAAGAATTTACGTAAAAAAATCAGATACACTAAACTGAAGGTTATAAAATTTCCTATAAAATGCTTTTCTTTCTTCTCTGTCCATCAATTTTTATAGAAGATACAATTGTTTAATTTGAAGAATTTTCTGCGACGATTTTTTTACTGACTGAAAACTAAAGTCTATGACTTCTGTAAAAACGGTGCATTTGTAAAAATATTAGGATAATGACACTTTCTGAGCTCATAATAGATAAAATACTTTGAATTTAACGTTTGGTTTGTTTTTTATTTATATTTTTAGAATCAATGGTTTCGGAGACGTCTGTTAAGCTAGCACTCCTCTCCATAAAAAATCAAAATGGCCCCTATGCCAGAATTAAGTGCTTTTTATGTGCTAATTACGTGCTTTAGTGCCAATTTTTATACTCGAATGGTTTAGCAAAAAATCGCGATTGAAAGTGAGGGCTAGTTTAAGTTAGCACCTCGATCCTTCATTAAATTACATACAAAATAAAAATTAATAAAATTAAGTGCTTTTTAGGCATTTTCAAAATAACAAAATTAATTAACTATAATGGTTTAAAATATACGCCAATAAACTTTGATACATATAACATCAGTACAAGAGTTAGTTAAAATGAAGATAATAAATTGGTTGTAAGCTCAAATTTTTCCTCCATTTATATCTCAAGATATGCACAACGAGATTTTGATGCTCATCTCCTTTGACAAAAAAATTATTCTCGAAAGTGACCATCCATCGTCTCCTTACAAAAATAAAGTGTCAGTTAAAATGCAGATAGCGAATTGGTTGGAGGCTCAAATTGTGCTTTCAAAATATGCACAACAAGATTTGGTTCGTCTCTTCGACAGGAAAATTATTCCTAAAGTGATCACCCATCGCCTCCTTAAAAGAGTAAAGTGCCAACATTTTATAAGTTAGCGAAACATCATTTAAAAAAAAACCGGCAGAGCAATAAATATTTTCCTTTGACAACAAATAAGCAACAAATAAAAATATTAATTAAAATTGATTCTGCTCACTTTATTCCGCTAACTTGTGCTCAAACGATTTAGAAAATCGTTTGAAAGTGATGCTACTTAACGTCAAATTAGCACTTCCTTCATTACGTACAAAATAAAAAAATTAGTATAGTAAAATTAAGTGCCTTTTAGTTGCTTTCAAAATAACAAAATTAATGTAACCGTAACGATTTAAAATACGCCAATAAAGTTTAATACATATAACATATGTATTAAACAAGAGTAAAATATCAATTAAAATATAGATAACGAATAGGTTGTAGGTTCAAATTGTTCTTTCACTTTTGTGCTCTCAAAATATATACAAGAAGATTTTGCATCCCCTTTAACCGGTAAATTATCCCCGAAGTGATCACTCATCGCTTCCCTACGTAATTTCGAGAAAAACGCACTTACGATTGCAGTGATGAATTTTTTAAAAATATTTAATTTGTTTATAATTTAGTTTTTTAGATAAAAAACAATTATATATGAAGATATGTATCACAGATTGAAAATAATTGTAGAGAAGGTTATACTTATCGATAATAATAATATTACATTATGAAACATAACAATGATAATGTTCAACTAATTAGATTTTTTACATATTCAGAATGTTATTCATTTCATTCCATTATTTCAGTTTTGCATCGAAATTTCATTTTTACGTAAAAATGAAAATAAGAACAAAATACAAGCCAATGGCTTTGATCTTTGAAATGTTATCCAGGTCATGAACAACATTTAAGGAAATGCTAAAATCGTCCTATTTTACTATCATTTCCATTAAGTGAAAAATCTCCGAATTGGATTTACGGTTTGCAAAATTTTTATTAAAATACGCACAAACAGAATTTTTCAGCTGGATTTCAAAATAAGTGTGCAGCTGAAGTCACATTACTGGAATGAATCGAGTTTGTATAATTAAGATTGAAAGTCTAGAAGAAAAGTTTTTTCACTAAGTAGAAAATATATGTATGCTTTGCGAAGACTGGGAATGCAACTAAGCCGAAATTTCGTAGTATAGTAGTAGTTGCGCGGTCTTGCAATAGATAGTGCTGGCATATGTTAGATAAGAACAGATGTATGCGTTTGAGTAAGATAGAACAATGTATAATATTATATAATACAAGAAATTAATAAAAAATGTCACTATTATCGAATTTGGAATTAAAAAAGTCTGTACTATCGATCTTGATCAAGTTCGGGAATCGGTTTAGGATCCCCTTAAGGAGATGTTGGAGCGATGACCAAATTTGATCGAGATCAATAGTACAGACTTTTTAAATTCCAAATTCGATAATAGTGACATCTTTCATTCATTTCTTATATTTATTATATATCATTGTGTCTCAAATGCATTCATCTGTCTTTATCTAACATATTGCAACGCCATTTCTTGCAAGATTGAACACCTACTGCTAGACATAATTATTGCTTTGTTTACTATTTCGAATCTTCACTCAGCATTCGTATACACGTCATTTACAGATCGATACAAATCTTTCTTTTTAAGCTTTTAATCTTCTAGTTTCATAAACTCAGTATTGTGCACGTAATATGCTTAGTGCTATCGTTTGGTCCATACGAACTATAAAACTTTTGTACTGTAAGGAAACATCTATGTCAGGCAGCTCTACGAGAAAAAAATGTAAGTTTTAAATTTTTTTCGATTTTAATATAAAGTCTATTGCAACCTCAAATTTTACGTCTACTTTAATCATGTAAAATTTTGGATTCCGTTCAGTAAATTAGAGAGATTTATATCGATCTGCAAAGTGACAATTTGGCCACTCCAGCATCCCTTTAAGAAGTTTTAGTCATCAATCGAACATCTTGAATAATGCTAATGTAATACTAATTGAGTAATTTCAAACCTTATAACTCGAAAAGTAATTAATTAAAAAATATTTCATTGTTTTGGAAAATTTTTGAGAGCAACAAGAATATGTAACGAAAAATAGGATTTTCATTAAAAAGAAAATCTTGCTCTAATCTTGACAATCCATCCAAAATCAATGGTACCCCCCTCGAAGTCATGAAACTTTTCGAAACATTTTTCTCTAAAATGCATTGTTCAAGAGATATATGAAGTCGTCATTAAAAATGGGACACCCTGTATACATAAATATACTAGAGATATATAATATAACATAATATAGAGCAATATAATATGTTTTTTGTAATAGCACATCGAACGAGCCGTATAAAACGGAATGTAAATATATATCAAGGAGATGAGAAGTTACGAGAGAACATTTTTAATTATACGCACTATAAATTTCCAAGCACGCGCCATTAACTCGCTGGTAGGTGAAAATTCGACTAAATTGATGAATCCCAGTAGAAAGTAAGTAATATTGATAAATTATTTCGCGAATCATGTTGAGAGTCGTTTCCGACTCTGTGCAATTACATGGACAATTGGCAAAAGAAATTAATAACAAAGTTTGATAGAGAATAAAAAAATGCTTATTCGTTAAGATTCTCAAACAGTAGAAAGACAGATTCATACTATTTTCCTGTTAAGTACATAATTATAAAAATTAATCATAAAAACGATTTATTAAAAATAAGTAATTAACAACAAAGGAATAATTTTAAGTTTAAAGACCTTCGAAGTAATTACTGATCACAGCAAAGTTAAATGGCAAAGATTTATATTTATTTATACAGACATGCATCGTAAATGGACGAAATCACATGCAACGCATTAAAACGGAAACAGATAAAAAAGCGTAACTACTATATGACTGCGAAGAGTAAATTGTCGCTCAGGACAAAAAGAATCAGAATAAAGATTGATTCGTCTGACGAACGGATTGCAACCGCTTGATCGAATTGAGGTACTCTTAGTTTTGCTCTTTCCTTTTTCTCTACCTATCATCATCATTCGGTGAGTACATTACGCTGCTCGACGCAACATGTCACTTTAAGTTTGATTGTATTTTTCTCAGAACGCATATAATCTTGGAAAAGTAGCAACAACTGAATAATTAAGCAATCTCGTCAATATTATTAAAATATCGAAAGAAATTCACAGTAATAATAGGGAAATCGAATTAGAGATTGTGATAGTTCTATAAATCCATTGATAGTATCAAAATCTGTAGCCTCCATAAGAGACCCAACGAAACTAAACGTAGGTTTTTTCAAGCGAAAGTTGAATCGAAAAATCTTCCGTTAAGTCCCATTCGAGGAGACGTCTCAACAAATGTCCTTGCGAATCAAGCGAAATGGTTACAAGACACAATCTATCAAGCAAAAGTAAAGCTCTAACGAATTTTCGTCGGAAGAGGAATGAATTAAAATCTAGGATTCCGACAAGGAGTCCTAGAGACAGAGAAGAAAAACAGGAAGAACGTGAATATTTTTACCTGTAGATTCAGATATTAAGAGATAAGTTTGCGAAGACATATGCAGCTTGGATTGGATGTCGGTGTCGAAGAAAGACATGGACGAGAACGCGAACAAGATCGATGGTTTGGTCATCAATAATCACTCGAGAGAGAAGAAAAATTATATCTGGTTCTGTAAAAGATTAATCGATGGATCGATAACGAGTTTGATACAGAAGTTTGATACTAGGTAAGGACTGCGTAAAGCTCCCGAAGTGAATTTTTTCTTGAATCAAATACAAAGAACATGAATTGGAAGAAGGATAGCATGATTAGGCTGATAGGATTAAAAACCGGAACGAAAACTGGCAATGGAAAGTGTATAATATAATCCTTCAAGATTTCGGGAGTGGAAATAATGAAAATAAAGACGGAACGGAATGATGGACATGGTTGAAGCTTCAATTTTAGATACTTTAGCTAATTACGATGAATCGAACATGAAAGCGATCGACAAGCATGGAACGGATCTAAACATCAAGGTATCTTTAACCGATGGTAAAAGCGCTAATCTCTTGCGCGACGGTAAATTTTCGCTATCCGCATCAATCGCGTTAAAAGTGTGAGACAGTGAATTAACAATTGAATCCGTTAACTATTTAATTTACAGCTTCGATTAATTATTTAATTTATACATATATATGTATATATGGATCTATATATGTACAAAAAATAAAGACATTATTCAGTATATACATACTGTTAAACGTTTTAATTCGGAGATTCATGAGGAAAAAACTTCCGAAACATGTATTAAAATATGCGTATTAAAATAGCAAAGTAGAACTTGCGTTAAAAATTAGATGTAAAAGAAATATTAAAGGTAAATAAAATATTTAAACAAAATATTCTTGCCGTGAACAGTTACAAAATTCGTTTGAACTCGAAGTATGAGACTTTTAATATACAAGACCTATCACCCCTTTATAATTTCACATTAGCTTTTCCTGAAGAAAAAGAATTCCAGATCCGGTTTGAGGTCAATTGTCTCGACTTACTCTCAAGGTTGGAGCGTGTGACACAGCCATTAAGACACAATAGATCATTTGAAACTGTTATAGCACATAATTAATCTTAACAACAGCAGCCGCGGCGCGGATATTCGCGGCGACTGGCGGCCTTCGTGCGGATAACCAGAATAAGATCTAAATAATTTTTCACTTTCAAGTTTCTTTATCTTGTAGTCCGACGTCTTGTAATATAATATGATGTCAATTATAATTTATAAATAAATTAGTAAGAATCGTAAAAAAATTGTGAAAACATTACACTTGAAAATTGTTAAGAGTCAATTAGTTTCTTTGACATGAATGCACATTGAATTATCACGCATATTATACGGGATGTCTCCATTTTTAATAATGCATTAAGATTTTTCAAAAACTGTGTAGATCGGAAAAATGTTTCAAACAAAAGTTGTTTGGTTTGAAAGAAGATATAAGAAGGTATTGATTTGATCTCGTCGTTAAGGTTACTTTTGTAAATAAAGTCCTATTTTTCATTACATTCTTGTAGTTTACCGATCGAGCATTAGCCAAGGTGTCCAATCGACTCTTAAATGCTCAGGATCATGATCTGGATAACATTTGTCAAGATCAAAGTGAAGGTTGTTCCTTTTATTTTCATTTTTATGTAAAAATGATGTTTGAACAATGTTTAAGTTTTAATCAAACTATACCTTAGGTAATGCTAAAGCTGGTAGAATTGTAACTTTCAAACCTTGTAATTCGAAAAGTTTCTAATGAAAAAGAATTTTATTATAGTTTTGAAAAGCTCTTGAGGTAAGCTACGAAACTCCTATCCAGTTGGTCCCTCATGCCAAAATAAAAAAAAAAAGAATAGTTCAGAATTAGGAGCTACTTATGAGCTTTCAAACATTATAAGAAAAAAATTGACTCGTCTCGATTAGCAGAAATTTTGATTTAAAAGTGGGGATATTGTGTGAGTGGATGCCCATACAGTCTCTTCTACCTTAAAATTAACAATAAGAAATCGTTCATAGACTCAAAATTAGGAGTTCTTTATGAGCTCTTAAATCAGTGCAGTTGCGATTTTTGGGCTTCATTCTTTCTTATCCTTCAAACAATTTCAAAACAAGTTTACAGTCAAGAGATATGCTAAGAAAATAGCACTATATCTAAATTTCATTAATACAATGATTTTGGCATTGTGATAAAGATATATAATCCTTTATTTTTGAATTGCAACCCCTTACTCCTTAGCAGGAAATCACCAACTGCCCTCGGCACATAAGAGAGAATTATGTTAGAATATCGGAAAATAATTCATTTCGTGATGAGAAATTATCTGCTGATTTAGAAGCACTCGGAATATGCATACAAGTCGGCGAGTGACATTTGAAAAAGGTTACTTGTTAGAAGTAACGTTTCAAAATACATTTATTTGTTCATTTAATTTATTTAGTCAATTAAATTTATGTTATTTTTATATTAATATTTTCCATTGGTGTAACACTAATGCAATTCAGTAGAAATCGATTTACATATTTTCAGTATTAATAAATAATAATTTAATTCTTTTAATATTATGAATTGTGAAGTTATTGTGATAATAAAGAATATATGATTAAAAAGAGTCGAAATATTTATTAATAAAATATGTGAAATGATTTTTTCATTTAATTACACTCATTGTCAATGTGCACTAATATTGCATTAGTTTTCCAAGTAAAAAATACTACGAAAAATGTTAAATATAAGAAATATTGGTAAATGTTCATAGAAGAGGTTTTGAAAAAATGCAAAAGGCACCGAGTAACAATTACAGAAATCAGTGAGAACAATATTAACATAGATTATAACATAGATTATAAGTGAATTATAAAATAGAAATGCTGAGATAGTGAAATATAAGAATTTAATATTTGTATCCTATAATGAAATGTACATGTATCTATCTGTAATATATATGTATCTATCTGTAAAAAGCACGTCGCATCGCTTGCTTGATTTTATTTCAATTATTTTTCAATACATTTTAAATCCCTACAATACCATAAAAATGAATATTTATAATCATGATATACAATTAATTATCGTATTAATTTGATTGATTATGATATAAAGAAACAAAAAGAGACCGTTATTCATCTATTTTTGTTATGGAAAGATTCCACCTCTCCAAATTAAAAAAACAGAAAAACTATGTCGAGAAAATCACACAGCTAGACCAACGTGACGATTCTATATAATTATTTATGACGGATATTTCAATTCAACGCCGGAACTACATTCTTTCGCTGCCATGTTTGACGGAAATGTGAAATAAAAGAGGAAAGGATGCGTGACAAACATGAGAGCGATACATGAACATCTCGTATTCTCAAATGCCGCTGTCTCTATCGATGATTGATAAAGGAGGGTATTAAAAAAGTGTCGATTATCATCCCCAAGTTACATCTGTATAGACCTTGAAAAATCATTGACTGCGTTCAGCGGACTCAACAGTTCGCTGTTATTGTATTCTCTTAGATTCCATATCCAGCATTTTAGATCTGAAAGAATATATCAACAGCAGCGAGCACTCTCTCAACTGTTCATTCCGCTGAACGCAACCATTATTTGAATCCTCAAGAAACAGGAACAATTATTTAAAGTAAAGTAGTGAGAACATTGCTAGAATGGTTTAAATGAGTGTAATAATTCTCATCAGCTTTAACTGTATGTTTGTATTACTTTTGCTAAATAAAAAGCGAACAGTTCTTCTAAAACTGATCACATTAAAAGATTAGGTGATTTTGAATTTGCAATTGCGAAAAAATTTGATATATAGAGTACAGAGTAGAGCACAGAGCATAGAGTAAGAAAAAAATATGGAAACCTTGAAAATTTTGAAAAAATATAAAAGATATCGAAAAATGTTTCAGATGAAAGTGGAATAATTTCAAGAGGGACTTTTGTTTCGTCATTATTTTTTTAGATAGAAACATCAAAAAGACACAAATGCACGCAGAAGCAAATGTTCTTCCACGGATAGAGAAACTATGCCGAATTCAAAATGGATGTTTGCGATCGAATGACCAATGACTTTGCCTATTATTATCAAACAAGATAATGAGATAACATGACATATCAGAATCATCAGGTGATTTTTGTTCCATTTGATTCTCAATAAATTTCTAATGTAATAGCATCGCATAATTCAATTCGAACTTATTGTTCAACAAGCTTATGGAATAAGAATAAATACGAGAATAATTTACGAGTCGGAAATTAGAGTTTGAAAATTAGATTCATCAAGACGAAAATTACGTCCAATGAAAAATACAGTGCAATCGATTGCGGTAGCACAAGACGTTAAATGTGGAGAATATTTTATGATCAGAATGGATCAAAGGAAAAAAAAGTTTAATTTTAGTTTGTTTTTATAAGAAGCGCAAATTGTTAAAAGTATTTTTACTCTACGAAAGGAAAGTATTCGTAAAATTTGTACAACATTACGATGTACATTATGTGAAAAAATGATTGTTTTATAAACGATAAAAAACAGATTTGTCAAGAAAAGAAGGGTAGAAATTTCCGAGATGACAAATGTTATAATATAAAATGTTATAATATAAAATATGATCTAATTAACGTTTTGTGAAGCAACATTATTCAGAATGGATCTAACTTAGAAATTAATTTCATAAATAAATTATTAAAGCATAACTAATAGTGATTTTATAACAATGCGAATAAGAATTTTATTCAACGTATCAATTTTTCTTTAAATCTGGTGTTATTAAAACGATTATTTTCGAGTTTTATGAAGAAAAATACATCATAAAACACAGAAATAAAACAATTCTCTAGCGGCAAAACTATCAAAAAGTTCTACCCTCTTTTTCTCAAAATTTATCAAGGAATAAAGTCGCAAACAAATTTTGTGTAATTAAAAGTCAAAGTCTCCATTGTAAAATGCTCCATCCTGATTTTCATTCATGTTGATTTTATCTGTGATACGACTAAAATTTTGTGAATTGAGACGGGCCTGGTAAGTAAGTATAGTCTAGGCTTCGCGAGACAATTTGCAAAAATTGCAAATTAAGCCCATACACGCGCGCGGGGCACATACTATTCGCGTAGACAGGCCTTCCTTCTTCTCTGCACACACAGCCGGTTTATTCGCCATTGTTCCACGGCGTTCTGTCGTCTGGATAGTTTTATGTAATACGATTCAATCGCAATCATACTTCGCCGGTGTAAAAGAGGATACGGCTTCAAAGATGGCCTCTCCCCGCTGCTGTCAAATTCGCGGCGCCACGCCGGAAAGCGTCGAAATGAAATATGGGACATCAATGTCCCGCCCGCTTCGAAAAAATCTCAAATTAATTAACAATTCAGTCAATACTCACGACAATGAGCACGATGATGTTAGAGGAGCTTGCGTGTAACGCGCGAAGCCCAATGGAGTCGCACCACCTGACGTGATGTCCGATGGAACACTATCCAGCGCACGCCACTTCTTGCGTGCACTACACCGTTTGTAGAAAGGGTTTTGTGCGTTTGTCACAAGCGTAAACGTGAACGCGAATACGAAATCGTTCGAGACGCGTGTCGTTGCGCCTGAGAGAAACGTGGTCACCACCTACGCTGTAAACAGCTGTACATTGGCTGAATCGGAACACGGTGCGAGTTTGATCGACTACGATCAGTTGTCGTAAACACTGGTCGCCATGCTGCCAAGGCACCTGTCAATACGCACGCGGCACGCACCATCTTGCGCACGACCGTTGGTACCGCGTTGGCGGTATCGCCTGCAGATGGCATGTACAGTGTTGCCACTGTGGCGTTGCAAGTATTAGTGTGGCGCTCGAGTCAGTTCTTTTTTCCGATTTTCCTTCTCTCCCTCTCTCTGATGTCATGGCGTTCTGCGTGCGGACCTTTTGTAAGCCTTAACGATAGACTTTACGTTAGTGCTCGTTAAGATTAATCATCTCTTTATGTCTATTGCGAGATCGACATCGGTTATTGCTCATGTCATTAGCTAATTCGCATCGTCAGATAAATGCTTATATTGTAGATTTTTTAGTTGTAGTTTTTAGTTTTTTGAATTCTAACCTAATAATACGATACCGATATCCGAGCCGTCATGCGCGCGTAATCACGTCTCTACTCTTTTAATCTATACGTTCTAAATATTCATTTGAGTTTATATTAAACCGCCTTATGGCACATGAATCAGAATCAATGACATTTCAGAATCAGTAACATTTCTTTGCGAACTTAGCAATCTTCCTTCGCCATTAGTCGCCGGCCAGACACGCTCGGCGCCACATTGGGCACAGCAACCACAACGTAGCTATACCACCATTGAAAAAGACTTTATACTATTAACTGGCAAAAAATGTACCAGAGCAAAAATTTTTTTTAAGGAAAGAAAAAAAAGATTAACGCTTGTTGCTTTTTAAGAAAATTTCAGTAAACTTTATTTCAGCCATTTAAAAACTTTTAATAAATATGCATATTATGATATATAATACATGTCATGTAACTTCAATAAATTCAAATTAACTTAAAAATATTTATTTTCGATAACAAAATTAATTATATTATTCATTACGTAAACATTATATTACATAACGTGTAATGATCAAAATATGACTAACATTTCCATCTTTTCTGCAATAATGTTTCAGACAGATTCCATGTATATAGTTTTCAGCCATTAGTTGCTTGGATAATATTATAGAACTGCATGTTTCTACAGCCAATTTATTTCGTAACTTTGTTTTAATTAAACTTAATTGAGAAAAAATTCTCTCTACACACGCAGATGTATGTGGCAAATACTTTAATTCTTTAATTAATTATTTTTAATTAGGGAACATTTCTTCATTTAATTCATTTTTTATTTGAAATACTTTCAACTAAAATTGATCAAATGAAGCGTACATTTTCAAATTTTTTAAGATATTCTATATCTTCCAACTGTCTCTATTCACTATTTAAACGTCACTAACAATCAATTTATCAAATTGTCAGTAAAAATTATTAATAATACTGAGGCCTAGTTGTTCTTTTGATAAATTTTATCCATGTTGGGTAAGTAGCAAGATTACCCAGTCAAATGCGCAGATTTACCTAACAGATAAAATTTAAAAGGTGAAACAACCGACCCTGAATAAGTTGTACTTTATTAAAATTTCAATAAACTTACTTGCAATGACCATCTAGTTTAAGAGGGTCACAACATTTTGTGAGGTTTTAAATTAAAAAATTTTTGGTATTCTAAATCATTTCTTCGTTTTGGGCTATTAGCAAATGGTTATACAAATTCCTTAGAAATTCTTTCCACGGATTTTGATAACTTTGTTGCAGCTTTCGAAGAACATAAACGAGTACACAGCCTAGTGTAAATATATCTTTATTTAATTCTCTGTAATTTTGTCTGGCACTTGATTTCTATCCCATCATAACAGCTCATCATTATCAGCAGCAAATCCAATGTTTTCAAGCGATATCTTATTTTTTTTAAATAATTCGACAATTGAATTAAAGAGTGTTTCAGCATTAGCCAAGTGAACTGGTACAAGACCAAAAAACATATCTCTAACTTTGTTTTTGTAAAAGAAGAAAAAACTATTGCTAAACATATGTTTTTATTAAAACATCTGTTGTTTCATCAATAATTATAGAATAATAACATTTTTCTTCTAAAATGTTTTTTCGTAAAACTTGTAATTGTTCTTTCTTTCTGGCTGCTAATTTTTGTTATAGCTGTATAGTTTTTGTCCTGCTACAATTTATATTTTTTGACAATATTTGAATCTGGACATATCGAACGCAACAATTTTGATAAATGTTCCATTATTGATATGTATTATCCATGCACTCTAAAGGCTGCAGCACAAACTTTCGCATAATAGTCCAATATCCCATTGCGAGTTTGTGCATCTATCGCATATGCAGATGACATGTAAAAAAAAATCGAAGTTCATGTTAAGGGCAACATTTTGTGGCTAAACTACAAGGATATCTAAAAAAAATGATCAGCAATATTATTAATTACAACGTTTCTGATTAAAAAATTAAAAAAAAATGACTCATCGCGTAGTTCAATAATTTTTGCACAGATCGTAGTTTAATGTTTACGACGGAATAGGGTTGCTTTTAAAAAAATGGTCCAAAGGATGAAGATTGCCAGCATTTTAAAAAACCGCTCCGGCTGGCGAAAGCGAATTCAAGAAATAGTGCGGCTCCAGGCGGTGAACACCAACTGACGGTTGAACGTGTGCGTGCGAGTTTGTGTTCATCATATACGTTCGACCGTTTACTCTCTTTATCCTGGCTGCCAGAGGGTAATGACTTTAAAAGTGACACTCTATCATTTTCGTAATCTACAGATCCTCTCTTTTCAACAATAACCCTTTTATAAGTATACGCGATAGGTCATTTTTTCAAAATTTTTTAATCAAAAAATGTCGCATTTAATGATATTCCTGACCACTTTTTTCCAGATATCCTTGCGGTTTAGTGTTGTTCTCAACACGAATTTCGATTTTTTTAACATTTTATTTGCATACGCGATAGATGGACAAGCTCGCGGTGGGATCTCATATAAAACCGGTTCTATATTAGTTGTAAGTTAATCGCAAGTTTGTTGCGACAGCCAATAAGCTTGCATTTTGAAATCAATTTTTTGCTTTATATTGGCTGTTGCAACTTGCGGTCTGCAACTAATGTAGAACGGCTTAATGCGTAGCAATGTACAAGCTCACATAAGCTTAATTTTGCGCCTGCGCTGACTCTATGCTGCGGTATTCTTCGGTTCTGATATTCTAATCATGGTGTAAGTAGTAAGATGAACAATTCTCACGGATGCGTAGTGGATTGAAAGTAGTGGGGAGATCTGTCAATCAATTTTTGAGTTCATTGCAGAAATTCACATGATTCGTTCTGCAAATAAATACATTGTAAATTAGTACAATTTTGATTGGTCAAACTCCGCGCAATGGTTCACCTTATATAATTCCATCATGATTCTAACCTCATCGATACCGGCATTAATAAGATAGAAAGTATAAATACTATATAATATCATATAATACTATAATACTATATTCGGGGGGGAGGGCAAAATACTCAAAAAATTGTATTTAAATGCAAAATAAAAAATACTCTCAACAAATGTATTTAAATATGTATTTTAAATACATATCTCAAATATTGTCTACCCCTGATAATATTGTACTATAATAAGTTATAAAATTGCTAGATAAATATATCAAATAAATAAGAAAATCAAGTCAAAATTAGAAATTAGTACCTAATAATATTTTCATAACTAAAACAATATTTCAATTACATATGCCATGTGTTTATATTGTTGAACTTTTAATACAATCTCAAATTGAAAAATGATCTTACAATTAAATTGATCATCAATCCGATAATGCGAGATTAAAAAAGGTTAGGATGAGCGTTTTTCGCATTCACTGCCACTTCTGCATAAGCATAAGATGTTTACATAGTCGCATAACCATATGCATAAAGAAAATTATTCAATCATATTTCTGTCATAAAGACAAACGAAAATATGATTGGATGATTTTCTTTATTCATATGTTTATAAGGCTATGCAAATTTGTATGAAATGATTCTAAGACGGGGAGCACAGACTCTTGCATAAAGCATAACACATAATGCATAAGAAAATGAACTAATCAAAGTCCTTTATTTTCTTTTTTTCCATGAAATAAAGGACTATGATTGGTTGATTTTCTTATGTCTCATGTTCTATGCATTATGCAAGAGTGTCCTCTCTGCTCATGGACGCAGCACAAACTCTCGCATAATGCATAATGCATAGTGCATAAGCGAATCGATCAATCAGAATTCTTTATTTTTATCTCCGTATGTATAAGACATTAGAACTAATAAACCTTATTACGCATCGATATCCTGTGTTTGATTCCAAAAGGGACTTCAACTTATTATCAACTTATTATATAATAAAATTATTATAAAATACTAATACTATTTTTATTATTATAAGTATTGTAAATAACATAAAAAATGTGATATATTATTCCGCTTCCGCTTATTTCGCTCAATGGGACATTAAGGATTTAGGAAAAGCGTAAGAAATGACTCTGATTTATCATGTTGATTCCGCGAGTTTCGTTCCGTTGCCAATTTTCTCAAACTCTATGGGACAGCACCCTTAAGAGCTCCGCTCAATAAAAGGAACAGAAAATAAGAATTTCAATCAGAAATCATGTATTGTGGAATACATGATACATTTCTGACATCTCATAGGTTGAAATTCTTATTCTCTGTTCTCTGTTTCTTTTATTATGCGGAGCCCCTTATAGTATATTCGACTCGAGTAGATTTGTGCCAATTTAGATTGAATTAATGACGTTGTGCTCTTTAATGCTCTCCTATTGTGCTATATGATTTGATATGATGTAATATGATTGTATGAACCAAATATTTGATTTATCTCCTTGAAAAATGAACATTGCTATGTAGTTTACATTCACTTGTCAGAGGGCAGTAGTGCGCGACATGTTACAAGCGTTAGTTGCGGCGCTCGAGTCAGTTCTTTTTTCCGGTTTTCCTCTCTCTCTCTCTCTCTCTCTCTCTCTCTCTCTCTCTCTCTCTCTCTCT
>Ga0157364_1003339_pt1 | contig 15523 bp, 9 predicted proteins | sample AttsexASBM2_FD_111476 | JGI IMG/M metagenome (GOLD analysis project Ga0157364, IMG submission 111476) | Fungus gardens microbial communities from leaf cutter ant in Ribeirão Preto, State of São Paulo, Brazil - Atta sexdens ASBM2 | ecosystem: Host-associated > Fungi > Mycelium > Unclassified ...
AAGAGGAAAATAACGAAAGAGATAGGAGATGCAGTGGACGCCGGTCGTCGTCGGGCGACGGTTTAATTGACGGCACTTAATGGATTGTCGTTATGCCCGGCTTAATTACCTGTCGCTCGTTGCCGCTGGTTCGCGCATTTTAATCGATTTATCATACGCGAGACGAAGGCGACGACGTGCCCGAATATGAAAATGCAATGGACATGATATCACATCTTTAAACGGAAGCGATTTTAGCGAATTTTTTAAAAATGAACTTTCACCACACTTTTTTTACACAAAAAGAACGATTTTGCTAAACTACTTAAAAATTTAGCTAAATATGAGTCTGAAAATAATTTTGTTGGATCATCAAAATAATCGTATAAGTTCGACAGGGTTGTCACAAAACCGGAAATCAAGAAAATCAGGGAAATTAGAAAAGCATATCAAAGAATTTTGAAAAATTTTCTGGAAAAATAAAATTTTTGACTACAGAAGATTTAATATGATATTTACATATCACATCTACCAATTTTAGAATAAATACAACTTAATAATTAAATGTAAGCAGTGTCAGCAATTAACATTAATAGTAATAATTTACATCAAAAAGTTAAGTTATCCTTTCAATAAAACATTTGATTTCTAAATCAAGACAAAAATACAAAAAATTTCAAAATATTATTGAAAGCGTCAGGAAAAAGTTCTGGAATTTTAGGACGAGGAATTTGTGGTAATTCTGCTCAAGTGTGAATATTGCAAAAAATTTTAACATTTTTTATGATGCACAATCTTGTGCATTCTATTGTACATAATTATTTTGACGGTCCAAACAAAATTATATAAATTATTTTTAGATCTGTATCTAGCTAATTTTTTAGATACTTCAACAAAATCATTCTTTTCTAGTAAAAATTAGTCCAAAGCAGAAAATTAAATCTTGACATTTTTTTTATGAGGTATCTGTTCAATAAACTTTAACAGTAAATAAACTAATAGTGATATCATTGTTACAATTTTCTATTCAACAATGGAACTGTTACGTATGTTACATTTGTATTGTTGAATAGAAAAATATAATATTGATATAATGTTACTGTTAGTGTTTATTCTATCTGTAGAAAGAAAAATAAATGTAGAATTATTTTTTTAAATACGAGCGCTATTAAGTTTAAACATCGGTCAATTTTGATATTTTCTGGCGATAATGCGATTGGTATAAATTTTTCTTGTTAAAGACGACGTTCCTCACATATTATATATGAAAATAATTTACAAGAATAGTAGGTGTTTATTTATAGATTTACCTCTGTATCGTACTTTTTTAGCTTTGATATGCACTTATATGTATCGAAAAAAAAAAAAAAAAATGACCGTGACCGACTCACTATTAGCGATGACTGTTGTTAAAACAGTCTGGCTGGGAAAAAAATTCCAGCGGTTCGCGAGGTGGTTTGCACGTCGATGCTGATTCACAATGCCGTCGCCGTACGTGACGCGAAGTCGCAAACAACGAGAATGTGATTTATCGCGCGTAACGCGCTAATCGGCGGCACTGTCAAAGTCACGCCGTCACGCCGCTGCGCCGCTCACAGTCTGTCCCCTTTATCTCCCTTCTCTTTTTTCGCGCCTATCTTTCTAAGTCACGCCAGCTGGAAAGAACGTTACGACGCTCGCGGAATTATCTCAGAGAAATACAATTTTTCGATAGCTATCGGAAAACGCGGTGTAATTGAAGTGAAAGAAGTTCTTTCCTCTTCGAAAGACAAGTAGCAATTACGGATGTATTTTAATAAAATGAAAAAAATGTGAAAGTTTATCTAAGTATTATATATTTGAAAGTAATATAAAAAGTTTGGCGGCAATTTAAAATCTGGATAAAAAAATTATTTCAATAAGTAGACATGTTTTTAAAAAATAATTAAGATAAAATGAGAAAATTCTTATTTTATCTTATTTTCTTATTAAATGAGAAAATTCTTAAATTATAAAATTGTATTGTGTTAAATATAAATATTAATTTAGCATTCATTTTTATACGAAAAGTACAAGTTTCCAATTTTAATCACTTTTTACAGAGATTATACATCTTTAAACATTCGAAAAGAAAATTATCAGATAAAACAAAAAAGACAAAATTTGATTAAATAATTCACGTTCTTTCGAGCAATTAAAATATCAATACTTTATTAACAAAAATTTAACAGAAGAAAATTGCGAGACTTTTCTTCAAGTACCATCGATAAACGATACTGTTGTATTATCCGCCGAAAGCGTCGTCAGCTTCAAGGAACGGAATCAAAGCGAAAGGAAAAGGAAAAGGAAGGGAGAACAAATGGTTCACGACTAACCCAGTTTCAGCCTCCGAATCGTTGAGGCGTAATTTAAACGCCTCTATTACAAAATTCCTCTCCCGCTTCACCCGCAGGCAAACGCATCCACACAAATGCACGCAGCGCAATACGCAAGAGAGAAGAGCGAGAGCGAAGCTCATGCGAGAAGTCCATCGTCGACAGACGCGCGTCTCGCCCTCTCTCCACCGCGCTGCCCCTCGCTCCCTCCCTCCACCCCGCGTTCTCGTCCGCCCTTCATGCGCGCCTCTCTCGTAATAATAGAAGGACGCGACGGAGCAAGAGTGCCGCGCCGGTTGGCGGCGATGACACGCGCGCACGTTACACGCACAAGTGTGACACACGCACGCGTGCACACGAATACGCATGACCGCGCGGCGGTTCGCTCGTTTGTTTACCCGTCGCGGCGCTCCCGTGTGAACGCACCGCGCCGACTTCGCCTCGTCTTCCTCCCTCTCGCCCCCCCTCCGATCCCCTCCTTCTCGACTTACTCTTCGTTGCCGTCGACGTATCTGTGGTACGCCCCGCTCGCTCCCGCACGCGTCCACGTCTTGTTATCCTCGCCGACCGTCTCTCCGCCTCCGTCGCTCTCACGTGGTAGTCATAATTTCCTTCCTCTCTCCCCCCTTTCTCGTTAGAGCCGACTTTGCTCGTCTTCGTCGTTCCGCACGGCGCTTCTGTTCGCGATCTTCGTCTCTGTCGCTATCAATCTCTCTCTTTCTGCGACGCTCTCTGGCTCTCGCTACCTTTGTCTCTCACAAGGATACCCGTCTCCTTTTCATCCGCTCTCTTTTCCCCGACCGTCTTCTCTCGATCCACACCGTGAATATCTGTCGTCTCCCGCCTCGGCGGCGGACGTGCCTTTGCCGGTCCGGCCTCGCCGTTTCGCACGCTATCCTCTTTCAACATGGAACGTCAGCGTTTTCTTTTTTTGTCTCCACGTGTGTACTCCTCGTCTTTTTCGTCTCCAAATCGTTCCTCCGCGATTCCAGTCCTTTCATGGTTCTCATCTCGATAGATTAATTATTAGAGCATCCGGCAAAATTATCGCAGTGGCATCTGCACGAGAGATAAATTTGCTCGCTGACTCGAGCTTTCGAGACACCCAGTGTGTATACGCCTTCGCCTCCGTCATCCGTCATTTCAATCCTGATCCACTTTATTCGGCTCTATCTCCGCTCATCTGCGAAGTGCGGCTGTCGCACGTCTCGGAGGTCGTCCTCTTTTCCCCTCGACCGCGTTTGCCGCCCAGGCCGTGTCTTGGTGAACGACGTCGGTACACCGCCAGCGAGCGGAAAGCCACAAAGAAGTGAAAGATTATTCGACACGTTGAGACGCTCGTAAAGGAGACCGGCCTGGGTCTCTGAAAACCTAGTATTTAACGACTTTTGAAGTGGGGTACCCGTGACTTCTTGAGTCGGAAATCCAAGAAGAGAGCCGTTCAGAAGAAGAAAGGACTGGTCTTCTGCGAGAAGCCGATACGGCTGTACCTTCCGTATGCTTCCCATGGAAGAACATCGATATTTTAGACTTGACAATGTGAGATGTGACTCCACCGGCTGTAGCAACGTTCGAACCTTCTTGAGACTGAAATGGGAATGAGGTGAACGTGAAAAGGTAGAACAGCGTTTCTGTTCCTGAAGGAATGGAAATCGACTGAAGAAGTAGAAGAAGAAGAAGGCGAGAAACCGATCCCGTTCAGCTCGCGGACCTTATCTGGACCTAAACCTGCTTACGTTCACTCTGGAACCGGTAATGTCCTCGTAAAATCGTCCTAGACCACCCAGACTCTGCGCTTACCTTGAATCTAGTTTCGAGAAAAAGAGAGATACGGAAGCGCATGAAATAGGTTGATACTCTCGATAGTCTGGCACTGGACGCATCCGCCTTCCTCTCTTTCTTTTCCTCTCTTATCTCCCGGATGCTCTGTGTCATTCTCTCACCGTTGTTTCGCTCGCTCGCTCGTCACGCTCATCGCCGGCGGCATCTCGTAAATCAACCTCTTCCGCGAAGCGCGGACAAAAAAAAAGTAATAGTACTCCGGCTAGGATAGAGGAGCGTGCTGCATCTAGGCAACACGTTGACCTACTGTCGCTAATTGTAAGAACTCGAACGAAAGCTATTTCAAATTATTATTTTTTTTCTAGCATAAAGAACCTCGGGTTCCGACAACGCCTTATATACTTTTGTGATCTACCTTATCGAGAAACATATAACAATCGGTATTTCAGATTGGAATGTGTTCAAAACTATGACTTGATTCATATTGATGTATATGATTAAAAAATAAAATCTAGCTAAATGAGATCAAAAGTTTTAATGAATCCTGAACACCTCTCGATTTTTCTCAAATAACAAATATCTCGCAAACAATAGTAAACAGACGTATGAACGAACAAAGGATCGTAACATCGCTGAATTTATATAAGTAATAGAATATATATAAGTAATAGGATCGCTTCAAACTGTTAATTTTGTTCGTAAAATTTCTAGGATTGTGAGTTCTTAAAAGATGCGATTACGTAGCTAATTCGATATGCGGAAAGGAACTTAGCGTTCACATTTTTTAAATTGCTCTTTGTTGCAAGAGTTCATGATTTGAAATTCCATGATAATTTGATAATTCGCCGATTACTTGCATTGCTCTAAATAGGTGCGATCTCATAAATTTCGCACCATATATTTCTTATTAAAAACATCATCTATAAATATCGTATATAGTGAGAATAATTTTGATATAATCAATAGATTAAAGATTGCACGGTTTGCAGAATCAGATATATGTAAATTCACACAAAAATATTTAAACACTAAGGCCGATATGCATAATCAATCCTTATATCTGAGACTGTCTTAAGTACTTAAGACTCATAAATCAATTAGAGAACCGAATTAGCATCTTAAGACATTACCTAAGACGGTTTTAAAATAAGAAATAAGAATGGACTATGAATATTATCCTAAGATACGCTTTGACTTAGTGTACGATTTCTTTTATTTAATTATACTTACTCTAATCAATCCAAATTCGTATCATAATTGTTAATCAATAGATATTCAACTTTATTTTGATAGATACAAATACTATAAAAACATCACCTTGATTCTCTCGCAATACATTTCGTGATACATTCCGCTCTTGAACAGAATAATTGTTGCTTGACGGATAATTGTTCTGTTCTTCTCCGAAACTTACAGGTACGTTGTTGGTAGATGTATTAAAGAAATATCGTTTTTCTGCCTCCTCTTTTTCAGGCTAACAAACCACTAATGGAAAAACGACGACGAGCAAGGATCAACCAGTCCTTGGCGGCGCTGAAGGCGCTCATCCTTGACAGCGCCCGCCTGGAGAACACCAAGCACAGCAAGCTTGAGAAAGCTGATATCTTGGAGCTTACGGTCAGGCATCTGCAGCGGCAGAGATCGCTCGCTCAGCCCGGCCTATCCAGGTACAAGGCGGGATACCAGGACTGCTCCAGAGAGGTAAGAGCACTTTTCTAATTTTGGAGAAAACGCGACGTAACATATTTTTTTTTTAAATTCACCAAGGTTTTTAGAGTAAGATAACGCAGGCCATTGAAATTTTAGTTCGACCAAAAAAGGAAAGCTGCATTTTAAAAATATATCATTCGCTTGCCACAAAAAGATGTAGCTTAAAAATTATTTTTTAATTAATTATTAGAACAAGAACATAAAAAAATGGACTCTTTAAAATTCTTCTTTAATTTATAATTATTACATAAACTTAATTATTGCACTTTAGGATTAATATTTTAAAATTTCTAATGATTCAAAACTTATTGAAACTCTTTCTCTGGAAAAACTTAGTTTTTTTGAATTGTGTCGTTGCTGTACACACAGAAAAATATGTATCGTACGCAAGTAATAATAACTTGTTTCAAGTATTTCAATAGTTTATATATCTGCAAATCTATCATAGGTTCGTCATAAGCATCAAATTTATTCAAAATATATTCTGAATCCTATTAAGTTTAATATATCAATCAAGATTATTAAATTTAAACAAATTCGATTTGTTTATAACATAAAATCGCTTGTTCGATCAATTTTAAAATATTTTTAAGAAAAAAATAATTTTTTATTAAAAATACACAATAATGAGTTTTTCCAAAATTTGTAATAAGTATATTTTAAGATTATTATTATAAAAAATATTTTTGTTAAAGATAACCGTTACTTGAAAGAGAGAAAGTAAATTGAGTAGGCACTCTTCTTACCAATAGAATATTTTTCTGTGTGTAGCAAATGAGTGATATCTTTTTTGTTTCGATAAACCTGATTGATACCATATCTCTGAGAACAAAACGAGAACCGTGTCGGTGAGGCAAGTCTGACGCGGAAAAACGTGGGTTTTGTGCGTCACGTTTGCCATTATACTCCACACGTTTCGTCACGGGGTAGCACGAGAAAGGGACGCGCGGGCGGTGAATGAGGTAGCGCAGAGGGTGGTGAAAAAATTCCAGCGCGTCCAGGGAGCGTGTAATCGGAGAACTCGGCGGAACTGGTTCGTGTTACATGACGGATAGGGATGGGGAAGGAGAGATTCTACTCGGTGAAAGAATCTACCCGAAACCACCCTGCCTCCTCCCCCCCCCCTCTCTCTTTTTCTCTTTTTCTCTTTCTCTTTCTTCTTCTCTTTCTCTTTGGACGACGCGACGATAGGTATCTTAACGTATCGGGTTGTCGTCGAGAAGTTTTGCGTGACTCCATGAAGCTCAATCGCTCATTCGTTAAAGAATGTCGCAAAACGAGGGGAAACTCGTTGAAAGCGAACACCCTGTAAGTGCTATTGCGCAGAATTTGCCGGATGAACTTTGCGGTCGGGTCTCCAGTAGAATCAGATAATCAACCGATCGGAGGAAGTGGGAAGGAGACAGCCCCTTACTTTTCGGTTTCTCCACGCGAAGATTCAGCATAAAATGACCGGAATTGTAACTAAAGGCAATCAATTTCTATATAGTAAATACTACATTAACGTATTTTAGTAATTGTGATTCCGATTTGATAATGATATATAATATTTATCTTTTAATAATAATTTAAATATTATTGTACATTATATTAAATGTAGTGCCATACGGAAATATCACACTGAAAAAAAACTAAATTTGATCAAATATAGAAATTTCCATATTTAATTAGATTTATTTAGGTTAAATTCGTATTATATTAAATTAATTTAGTTAATTTTATTTTTTTTGTTGAAGAATGTATGTAGGTTAGCTATATAAAAAATTTAAGTTTAATGTTTGTATCTCAAAATTTAGTAAAATATTATCAAAACAATTATGTAGTGTATTCAAGCACGATCAACAATGCTGCAAAAAAGTTTTGACATTCTAATAACTAGCTTGAGCATTTTACATAATTTTTCTGGTCTACAAAATTATTTTCAAATCTGTATAAATTCTTAAATATTTTAATAAAATCATTCTTTCCATATATATTTCCCTTCGGAGAGCATTAAAAAAAAGCATTCAATTTTAAAGAAATGCAAAACTTTCGTATAGAATGTAATATAATGGAAGTGAGAAAGATTATGATTTTTTGCAAAAATCATAATCTTCTGTTATTATATAGGAATTTAACATTTATATGTCAGATTTGTGGCATTTGAATATTATCCCTCCATCAAATTCTATTTTTATTCCCTTCGTTTACGATCTGAGTCTTTTTTTTTTGTCAAGTTTAAGTTTTTTAAATTCTAGGCTTTCAAAAAAGGTGAAAAAACATAGAATTTTTAACATTTCTATTACATTATCAAATAATTCCTTAATTCAAAAATTTTTTGATTTAAAATTGAATTTTAACAAAAATGAGGGTGAAATTTATGCTTGTACTAAAAAAAGATTACAGATGGAGATTTAAGTCATTATTTAACTCTTATCTTCTGCATTTTATCTTTCTCTCTCGCAATGCGTATTGAATTAATGATAGCATTAAACAGTAGTCCCATTTACAAGTATCTACCTGTTCCTTGACAAACCCGTTATTCAAGACGTTATTTTTTTCGAGCATCTCGGCCCCATCTACGCTATACATCGTGGCATTTCTTATATCTTCATCGGTACGGCGCGGCACGACACAGCACAAGCGTGCTGAAGAACTCGAGGCGTCGAGTCGATTGTCGGCTCGCTCGCCTCAACAAAGCGCACTTGTCACGATACAAAGCCCAGCCGTGCGCGCTTGTACCTGTCGCGCGACCGCCTTATCAGAATACTCACCGATAAAGTCGCCGACTTCCTCCTACCGCTGGGATACCGCCGATCGACAGCCCGACATGCAGCCCGCACGGGGCCGCGCATGCTAGGAAGTAACCTGGCGTGCCCTAGCGTTTGATAAAGGAGGAACAAATTGGGAAGTTATTGCTATCGTTGAAAAATCACATTTGCGGCACGTACACGTATCCTCGGCGAGCGTTTTAATCTTTCGCGGAGTCTTACGAAGAATAATCACTATAATAATAATAATAAAACTGTTACATAATTCTTATTTGAAATTGCTTTTCAAATTTTACTGTAACCTTTGTCGAACCATTTTGTTGCAGCCGCGTAATTATTTTCGAGTATATGTTTTTTATATGTCTATATATATATATATATATATTGGGTTGTCCGGAAAGTTCCTGCCGATTTTGAAGGAAAATTGAAACGCAGAAGATTTAAAGTATACATTTATTAAATTATATAGGTTAGTCGGCACGAACTTTCCGGACAATCCAATATATATATATATATATATATATACACGATATATATACGCATGAGTGTTAATTGAAAAGTTCTGAGATCGTATTGTACATATTCCGCGCGCAACAATTGCGTAACGTCGCGATGACGGCCAGCAAGGCCAAGGTCTTCTGCTTGTACACCGATCTAGAGACCAGTGTGTAAGCTTTCACGTTCTATAATTTGCTACGTGTTTTAGAATATGACTCGAGTAGATGTTTCTTTAATTGCGCCATAAAAAGGCGCCTCGAAAAAGTAATTAGGAAACTTTCAAAATGTCAAATCAATCGTACAATGAACAGGCAGCAACTCCGAGAGCTCAAAAACGTACAACATGAATTCTGTGACATCCTCTTTAAGAAGGCATCTGGAGTATCTCTTCCATTCTTGCGACAAAGGAATAAATCAAAACGGTAAAATCAGGCTCTCTTTCAGATGTCATTTCGTCATTTATCTTTCTTGATCATTTCATAATTTTGAAAAACTTGCATGAAAGAAAATCTCTTCCTGATAAAAACAAGACATAGCAGCCGTTTCTTTAAAGAGGATGATACAAAATTCGCCACTAAACGTTCTCCAATTGTTTTAAAGCGTAATAAAAAGTGTATATATTCGATAGATCATTGATACATGAAAGTAGTTTTTTTCCAATATCACAGCATCAGAAATAGAACGATACAAAGAATTTTTCCATCAATCCTCATACATTTAAAGAAACTGGTTTGACGACGTAATATACATAAACATGGACATGAAACTAAAAAATCAACGTGTTAAAAATTATATCTGTCTATTACATTACTCTTATTTTTTTATTTATTAACAATTGATGCAACAATAAGCCTCAGTTAATTCCGCCAACTTCGCGCGGAGATTTGAAAATTTCTTTCGTATTTATTTTTACTAATATAGATTAGCTTTAATCTCGTTTTTTTCTCGTTCTAAAAATTATTTATTTAAAAAAAAAATAAAAAATAAGTTAATCGAAAGTGTGTAATTAATCTATATTGATATTATATAGAAATTGATATTAAAACGTTAAAAAAAGGGTCTGATTACTTTAATTGAAATTCTAATGAAAAATAGATAAATCAAAATTGCCTTGTTAAATCTATTAGAATTCTAATCGAGATAACCAAATACGCCCAATTATAATGAGCAGATTAATATGATCTGATTAATATGAACAGCGTATATTGATTCATTTTCAACTAGAAATTTTTCTCAGAAATGAATGTAAAATCTTTTAATTTCGACTGCAGAAATAGATCATGGGAAAGAATCAGATTTTGCAACTCTACGTTTCGGAGAATTAGAAGAGCGTGCCTAAAATTTTGGATGAGCGGCGAGTTGAGCGCCGGACAAAATCACGATGCGTGAAGCGAGAAAGAAAAGAAGAAAGAAAGACAAGAAGAAAAGAAGTAGCAGAAGTTCCTGCAAGCCAAATTTTATGATCTTATAAAAATCGGCGGTCGACCAAGGCAACATGTTCTAACATCGCTCGCGATCTTTCCTTTCTACGGGATCTCGTCTCATCCGTCGAAAGTATTGTACATTTCTGCTCGTCTCTGCAAGCGCAAAATGCTCTATGCCGTCATTCATTCCTTCCTCTCGAGATGAAGGAGTAAAATGGAAAACTAACGCGGCGAAATATTCAGTATTTCCTAGAAACTCCGAGAGATCGGTAGCGCATGAAGATTAACGGGTTCCGAGAAATTCTTAGCGCAAGTGCAATCGTGTAATAAACTGTAAATCGGTTTCTTTGAAACGGATCTCAACTTGATGGAATTTTGATCTGAAACTAAACTAGTCATATACTCGACATTGAAGGCCAGTTGTCGAATTTTCTTTGAAATACTCGACTAAGAACGTGTCGAGGGATCCAGAGTGTTCATATATGTATATATTCCTAGGATAGAGGAATGACGCGATACACTTTGAGAGGGAGAGAAACGCGATGCACACGAAAACCAGGTCAAAAACTACCCACCCACGCATAGAGATGTTTTCTCTTTTACATGGAATACGTAAATGTTGTATGAAGAAATCTATTCCTAAAAATATACTTATGTGTGTACTGAAAGGCAAAAAAGTTTAGCAACAAAGTTTTGTTTATCAAATCACTAGTAACGTATATTTTCAAACAAAACAACTCTGGAATGTTAATTATTATTTTGTTAAATACCAAAGATAGTAATTAGCATTTCAAAATAGTCACTGATACAAGCTTAAGGCGCTTTGAAAATATGTTAACGACGATCGCGTTTCTTTCCACGGATAAATAATTCTCTCTCTCAGGCAACCAATAGAACGATCTTCAGTTCAATGTAATCTTTTGGTGTAATCTTTTTGATACTTAATTAGACGAAACTAACACAATACTCCAGAATTTGTTTTCCTTTAATACCATTACCACTTTAATAAAAAAAGTAAACTAAAATTGTGCATTTTTTAGATAATGATAAAATCAACTCTAAAGATTATTTTTGTTAAAAATACATATTTTTATTGGAAGAACGATACGTTTGTAATTCTCAATTTACCGCTACAACACAGAAGTATCGCTTGTCATCTGATTAAATTCGCAATGATTGTTTATAGAACAGAGACATTTTGGAGTAATACTGTGAAGGAATGTTGTTGGTGCTAAAATAGTTATAGAAAAACGTCCTATTTGGAGTCATGCCATTTTTCCTTGAAACGTTGTCTCAATTCAGAATTTTAAAAATACTCTTCTGAAAAAAAAAATTTCCAATTTTGAAATGTCACTTTTCTATCAAAGCAGCGAATTATTACTTAGGTAAAACAAACTGATGACATTTGTCGTCATTTTGATATCTTCAAATATTATTTTTTAACGACAAATAGCGTCAACTTGTTATCTGAATAATAATTTGATAAATATACAAAATTTTACAGCCGAACTTTTTTGCCACTTTGTATACCAACGATTATCGATTGTTAATAATTGTTCTCTTTTTCTGGTACTGATTTAAATTAATTTCTAATTCTTCAGAAACATCCACAAAGAGTCGAAAATACAAGTTCCGCTTCTCCTAATTGCTGACGCGCGCGATTAACCCACATTCGCAGATATCTATCCGATACGCGATCTTTTCATGCCCTCGAAGTCGGTCTCTTTCCAACGCTTGGCGGCAGCGACGGCGGCAGCCGATTCAGTTGCTTTATTTTGAAGCAGCGACCCATAAAAGCTCTCTCGCGCATTCGCGGCTCGCCGCAAAACTATTGCCTCGCCAGTGCAGCGCAGCAGCAGCAGCGACGACAATAGTTTTGCCGGTGTGCAATGCACGCTCGATACGCCGCCGTGTAAAATATAGCGCGCGATACGCTACGCGATTAGAGATCAATCGCGCCGCTTCCGCCCGAATCGCCGCCGCTTCCACTCGTAATTCGGCTCTCTTCCGGTCTACCGCAAGCTCGTGTCGCGGCGATCGCGCGTTACTGACTTTTTCAGCGATTCATCGTCGTTTTTCGCACGCACGTACTATCGTTTAAATGCGATATAATTCGCGGATACAATTTTCCAGTTTCGAAATTTCAGATCCACGTATGACCTCTCGAATTTCTTCCTCTAACTTGCGAAAAAAATGCAGAGACACTTGCTTTATAATATATTAAAGTGATGGAAGGGACTCACTCTGCGAAAAATCATATTAATAATTCTCTCACGCATGATCGAATAATCAATAACAAGGCGATTGTAATATTTGTCAATCAGTTTCTATTCAAATAAAGAACTACAGTTGGATTTAGAAAATCAACCAATAAAGGAAGTTACTTCACTAACTTTATTTTTATGTATGTTGCTTGCGAACAACCAATAAATGTGGCGATTATTTAACATTCAAATTAAAGCCAATACAGAGACCCGATTTTTTATTTTCTGGTTAACTCTTGACTTAGATTTAAATTCGCTCAACCTGATAATAATATAAAAATTGTATTTTTCTAGCTATGATTTTATCACTAAACTAATTTTGTATAACAGTAACTTTACATGGAAAGAATGGTTTTGCTAAAGTGTCTAAAAATTTAACTAGATACAAATTTGAAAATAAATTTTATTAGACCATCAAAATAATGAATTAAAAAAATTTATTCCGAATTCATAAAAGATATTTCCTTTTTATATTGTCTTAAAGTCTTATACCGAAAAAATAATTGTGCTGAAGTATTTAAAAATTTTAGATACAAATGTTAAAACAATTTTGTTGGATTATCAAAATAATTACATAGGACGTTTAAATTGATTGCTAAAACTTTGTGTAGCTTTGTAAAGCATTGCTCTCATCATAAAATTCCTATAAAATTATTTTAATTCTGCAAAATTATTTTCAGATCTGTATTTACCTAAATTTTTATTAGATACTTCAGCAAAATCGTTTTCTTTCCTTGTAGATCTGTTTTTATCGTATTAAACTAGTGTACACTTTCTCTACTTAAAGTGAAATATAGATGTTTGAAATTTAAAAATAAAAAAGAGAAAGTTATAACGCAGGAACGAAAAACAAAGCTTGCGGCGAATTTTCGTCTAATGCGCAATTCAATCTTCCTCTTTAATTATTTCGAAATATTGAACCGCCGAGGTACATTATTATAAAATCCCAGCCGATTACCTTCCGCGCACGGCACGTTAATCAGCGGGCCGTTCTAAGCGCGCGTTAATTAGTGATTCGTGGCGATAATGCCGGCCTGCGAAAAGTTTGCAGTTGCGTCGTCGCTCCGCCCGACCAACGGGTTAAAGAGCGTTTTATCGCGTCGGTTGTTATCGCCGGCACGTACGAAATAAATTACGGGGCCGCGGGAAGGCCCGTCCGGGTCGCGCGGCGCCAGGGAGGGATACCGGGCAACAAATAATCACGCGGCGCCGTTACTCGACCGTACTGCGGATTAAAGAGCGAAATATTCAATTACGCTCTGGCGGTCGATAATGACTGACGCGCGATACACCGCGCTCGCGGTCCAGAGCGGAATTTCCAGCGCGCAATATATTTCGACGTTGACTCGCACGAATGTTTGTTTATCGCTGGTGTTACCTCCCGCAAAAATCGCCTCCGCTCGTGAAATTGTTCATGCTCCAGGGAAGATCGATCCGCATCGATTCTTTGAGTTTAGCGAATCTATAACTGATTCAGAGTTTAGTACATTGCGAACAGTTGTATGCATACAGTTATAGGCACACACAAATACACATTTCCGATTTTATATATCTATACTGTCTCATTAATTTTCGACTATAGTAACAGGTCATTTGGATCCGAAGTAAAAATTGTAGACGCGGTTGGTACGATCTGTACGATTGGTATTATGAGATTCTAAATTGTAGGTAAAGAACTTGGAACTTTCTTGTATTAATCGCTGTAAGAAGGAAGTTCACTTGCATTCTGTACTTTAAACGCTTTAGAACTTAGATATAATTTGCATATAGTTGTAGTTTTAGAATTAATCCTCTCAATCGAGATCTTTTTTGTCCAGTATAAATTTTTTTATTGTTCTAAAAATGTTCTAAGGTTTCAAAAAATATGGAAAAATTTTGGATTATTTTTTAAACATTTCCTTTACATTACCAAATAGTTTTTTAACAAGATATTTTAGAAGGAACCAAACGTCGTCCTTAATTTCGGAGAATGAAATTTTGCTTGCGCCAAAAAAGGCTCAAGTTGCCGTTTGAAGGAAGTCCCAACTAAAACTAATTCATGAAAAGTTTGATTTGTATTCTCAATATGCCGTATATTCCGCAACAATAAAAGAATTTTCACAGAATGTTCACTTATTAATGTCACGAAAATCACTCACTCATGAACAATATATATGTTAATCATCACTTGATGTTGGCCTGCATATTAGGTTGGCACCAAACCTCGCTCCGTTGAGGGAGTTCAAGAAAAAGAAATAGAATGAAATTATTCGCGGTAATGTGGATTGGCTGTCGCACAAAGCGAGAAGCTCGGTCTCTTCTGAACGACATGAGTTTCTGGCGCCGTGCCGTTCTCTAATATCAATGTGTCTCCGTGACTATTTGCACGTTTGCATAAAATTCAAGGATTTCAGCATGATTCATCCGCACAAACTAAGCGCGCGTTCCTCACTGTTACAACTCTTCGTTTACTGTAGAGACCCTCAAGCAAGAGTCTAGTCACGCGAGACAAATATAGCGGCAATATTTGACTCTATTGTAAAGTATATAGATTTCCGTGAAGCTTTGCATAATCTATCCTATATGCTCTACATAATGATTGCCGCCATATTTTTTTCATAAAAGATTACTGACGTTCATTTTTACCAATGTAGATTAATTTTAATCTTCATTTAAATTACTTTTCATCTTTTTCTAATTCTTAGAACTAGAAAAGGCGAAACTTGAATCAGATTAAACTTAACTTACATTGATAGAAATAAACATGAGTGTCCAAAATCTTA
>Ga0157364_1003340_pt1 | contig 15513 bp, 5 predicted proteins | sample AttsexASBM2_FD_111476 | JGI IMG/M metagenome (GOLD analysis project Ga0157364, IMG submission 111476) | Fungus gardens microbial communities from leaf cutter ant in Ribeirão Preto, State of São Paulo, Brazil - Atta sexdens ASBM2 | ecosystem: Host-associated > Fungi > Mycelium > Unclassified ...
AATTCCGGTTATCTCAATTAGAATAGTCGAAATCAGAAAATTCTGATTTGTCCATTTTCAACTAGAATTTTAATTAATCCAATCAGATATTTTTCTCAGACTTTTTCAGTGTATCTTTACGCGCGTCTTTTAAAGACACTTGCCTTTCTTAAATTAAAATTTGAGTGATACTGTATACTTTCTCAAACCTAGTTGAAATTCAAGTTGCAGAAATACTAATAATGAATGAGACTTACGAGACATTTTTTTCTTTGATAAGTATACATATATAATAACGTGAAATTTGATTAATAAGATAAATTATGCTTTTACATAACAAGAGTTATAGAAATAAAAATATTTTTCGATATTTATGACGATGTATAATATTATGCATAAATAAAAAAATGAAAATGTAGAATTATATTCTTCACAGAATTACATTTTTCACTTGAGCAATTTATTGTTACATGTATAATATATAAACATTATAACATTAGTTAATATTGCTTAAATATATTACATGTATAAAATATGTATAATATAATAGACCGCAATCTCAGAAAAGAATAATTCTACGTAAATTGTAATTCTATTTCTTCATGTAACAGATTTGCCGTTTGAGAAAGTAATTGAGATTGAAATTATTTTCAATGCGATTGTAGAAACGCAACGTAAAAAAGACAATGAAGAGTTGAGAAATATTGTTAAGAAAATTTTAATAAGCACATTGAAATTTAGCAAGAGTTAAGTTAGTAATACTTCTCCGACGATTTAATCCCAAGTTTTTTACACAAAGTGAATACGAGCAAAAATTATTCTCCGATGTATCTAAATCATTTTTAAAATTTATCGCGCAATTATCTTAAAATGATAGAAATCACTTCTGCAATGTTTGCATTTTACAAATGCGATTTTAGAAAAATATTAACACAATGTCATTTCAAGCTTATTTCAAGCTATAATTAAATTAACTTAATATACGAGAAAATATACGAGCATTTTTTACTCTATTTTAGAAAAATATATTAAATAACACGTACTAATTAGAAACATGAATTATTCGTATACGAGAACTTATTAATAATGCCAAATTTAATGAATGCGGTATACTATGCTTGTCACAAGTGACTGTGGTATTCAAAATGAATTTTTTGAATGGTATTAATAAATGACTATTAATGATGTTCAATTTATTCAAATTTTCGACTTTGTATAATCTAAACATTCTAAATGAATATTTAAATGAACACAAATCTTTAAATTCATATTTTTTCAAGCACCGATCGGATGTTTTTTTTTATCGTCGAGGATTTTTGCATCAATTTTCGATAGATAAATTGCTGAAATACACGCGTTTAAACATACGCGGGTAGACACGCGTTATTGCATTTTATCGGAAATATGCTCGAAAATTTTCCCCTGAATGGAGATCACAAAAATGGTAACAACGCATTGGGGATTTGTCACATTCCTATGCAAGCACGTAAAAATGATATAGAATTTTATATGCACCTATACATGTACGATCCAAGCTTTTTGAAGGATTGAAATTAGGCTAGAATTACTTTTCTTGTCTTTCCAGTCTCTTTGCAACATTCCTTTCTTGCCACGTTCCTGTTGAACGTTATATATACTCATGAGTGTGCATATGAGTGTCTGCGAATATATTTTCCAAGATGAACAAAATATGTTATAAATAAATTAAGCATAAGAAAAAAAGATGGCAAATTCTGTCATAATAATCTTTCAACTTTTCGAAATCATTAAGCCAAACATATAAAATAATATAAATCAAAAATAATATAAATCAAAAAGATAAGATATCTTTACTGTCTTTATAATTATCTAGTAATTAGTAAAATATTTTTATAAATTTTGATATACAATAATAAGTTAAGGATGTATTAGACATACAGTCCCTGCAAAAAAAATTAAATTTATAGATATGTTTAATATTTACATTTTAAATAAACTATATACATATGAAAGTTATGTAAATAAGACTATATTTTTATTTAATAATACATTTTTGTAGTTTATTTGTTGTTATTTTTATTGTTAAAAATTAAAATGTTAAGAATAATTTACAAATTTACATTTTTCCTTTATAAGTATTTTAAATATTCAAAATAATTTATGCAAAGTTTCATTACGATTCACTGATTAGTTACAAAGATAAAACAAATCAATATTTATGGACAACTAGTTCATCGCAATATAACTCTATGTAAATAATCTTGAATACATAATGTACTTATATATATATATATATATATATATATATATATATAAATTAAGTACTTATATTAAAGTATTATATTAAGTACTTATATTAAATTAATTATCTTTATCATTTATTTTATATAATACGTTTCCATATATTTTTATTGGCACAGATTGAAAAAATACTGCAATTTATTAATAAAATAACGTATGATCCAGATAATAATTTCATCTTCACCAAATTTGTCATATTAAACGTAATTTAGAATAATCTGTAATTTTTTCGTAATTTTATCATTTTGAAAATATATATAAAACATCCTTAATAATTTATCTGATATTCTCCAGCATTTAACCATTTAGAAATGCGATTAAATTACATCTTGTGGCTTCTTACAAGCAATGCATTTTCAGAATTTAACCACCTGTGTTTAAATGTCAGTGTTACGAATAATTTCCTTCGGAAAGAGACTTCCGAGCGCTGAAACATTGACCTCCCTCCCTTCGCGGTTCATTCCGTGTACATTTCGCAAGCGGCAGCAGGCACATACGAAAATGCAGGTGGGTGAGGAAGTGACGAAAGTGAAGGACAGGGGTAAATGGACTGGTTTCGGGGTAGAGTGGCTTTCCGTTCCGGTGAAGGCATTTGTTCCGTCGACGCGCCAACGCGCTCGCGCCTCGTAATAAACATGCCGCACACCCGCAGCGGGCGGACTGACTGATGATACCGTTCACCGGTAGATCTATGTTATTGGTTTCATCTCCCGATACCGATGAACCATTGAGCATGGGGAAGCATGGAAGCATTCGTCGTGCCGAAACGAATGGCAGTTCGTAATTACCGCGACTGTTCTCCTTCGTATCGTAACTCTTCCCTCCCTGCGGTCTTTCCAACTTCACGCACGTCTGCAATTGGAAACGTAAAAATTATTTCATCCCTTCGCACACACACCTCCGCATGTCTCCTTCGTTAAACAGAGAAGGATCACACATGAAGAATGTTCTGACAAAGGCACTTTTGTCTGTACGGCGCTACGATTTAATTTCGCTGCAAATTAAACGCGTAAAAATGCATAACTTAATGCTATAATTTCATTATAAGACGCTGAATTTTTTTAATGGCTCTAATTAAATTGTATTAAATTGAATTATATAATTTTTGTGTCGTTCTTACGCGATGCATTTTTGATATGTGTCACGCGCTCGGCTTTCACGTCAGCAGAAAATATCACGCGAAGAATTACGGATGGTCTCTATCTCTCGTGCTTTCTTTCTTTTTTTTTACGTTACATAAATTGCATAACACTGTCCTCGTATCAAACGTACCACGCTATTGGCCGATAGACTTGCACTTTACGTAAATGAAAATCATTCGCCGCCGCACGGGCGACAACATATTTTGAGACATTAGCGGGCACGTATAAATAACGCTTTGATCTTCGTTTATTATACCATGATTCAAAGTGTCGAAATGCGTATTGGATGGTCCCTCATTCCCTTCGCGTCATTTAAATGTTGAATGTCGCTGTTTGACACTATATATATATATATATATATATATATATATATATATATATGTATGTATATAATCCCTTTATTAAGCGCCGATCGCATATTCGATATGCAACAGATATCAAAGTAAAACTGAGTCGTTAGCATTAAATTACACAATGAATGTATAGATCAGACCATAAGAGCGTTAATTTTTACACTGTAATGAAATTACTCATCATGACTTTATAAAATGTTCGATATTGCAATTGACATTTTTCGACAATCATGACTAAAAATTAAAATATTTAATGAAAAATTATATATTGTCAAAAACAAATAAATCTTTCGATAATGTCATACACTGAAATCCAGAATGTAAAAGAAGCTAGGAATATCGAAAGGAATTTGCAAAAAGGCGTGGATGAAGTCCATTTCCTGAGCAGTAGAGCAACTGCCTCGCATAAATCTTTTCTGTCAACTATTTATCTTTGAAATACGTTGGCGAGCGACACCGTAACCACCGCATGATTCGCAAGGTTTTTCGCGCTACTTCCATAAATAGCATATCGTTCATATTCTTGTAAGAATATGAACGAGCTATTATATAGCGTTTCTTTACAAGAAATTTATTATTAGTCGAGCTATTCTCTCATCTTATTAATTTTCTCTGTCCAATATGTATCCAATATTCAATTACTTTTAACTTATATTATTTTAGACGTTAAATTATTATTTAATTGACACGATATTAACATCTTGTAGAGAACTCAGATTTTATGCAGAATTTCGTGTACACATATGTGTTTGTAGTATTAATACTTGCAAAATTGTGGAACGTTTATATGTGATACAATAAATTCGAAGTAGATGCGAAATGGTACATTCGCATTCGTAAATACGCCATATAAAATACTTTGACTATCTGATATGTGTAATTTCAACGTAGCATCAGGTGGCTTCGATGCTATCACGATAACGCCACTGTGACAATTGAAATTATTATCGGTGTTACCGCATTGTATCGCGTTGTCAGTATATCTGACAGATTAACAAAATGACCAATGAAACAAGAGTAAAAACTAATTCCACGTCAGGCATACAATAACATCACACTCGGGATTTTATCGTATTTAGAGATTTTTTTTTTGTTATTTTTTTCTTATTCGTTAGCAATAATAATGTGATATACATATATCATACGGCACCAAGTTAGAATTTATATTTTTGAGAGAACTCGCGAGAATATGTATAGTTTATTCATTTAAAGAGTCTCAGTGCAGTGGCTTTTGCAAAATCGCTTCAGGTTTAGAGGCAAGATTTAATATCTGCAACGTAATTCATTTGGATTAGGCGCGTACATTAAGAACGGCGTACTCCCGCTCGAGTAATATGCTTGAAACATCTTCGTGCTAATTAAAATTGTATCGCGTGATGTTTCTTATTATCGCTATAATGTAATTAGCGCGATTGCATCTCGAAAGGAGGACAGAACGTTATAATGTTGCACGAGTGGTACACAAAGCGGAGTGGTACACATTTAATCGGTATCCCGGACTGCCAAACGAGAGACGAAAAAATTAACGGACGGTAATATACGGCGCGCGGATTTATTTTAATTCAGTCCGGCGTAACTAGCTCGTGCCATTCATTCCCAATCACGATTCGCCCGCGTAGATCGAATTGCATCTGTCTCTCCTGCGTTACCACTCTTCTCCGATCCTCCTCCATCTCCTCACTCGTATGCTTTTGACTGTAACGCCAAATTCGTCTTTCGAAACGTTGCGAAACGCTTAATGGGATCGTATCTACCGCGCATTTGCTATTACCACGCTAACAAATAGAATAACTCTCGTAATATAACTCAGAGCTTCGCCCATCTCGCTCGTACATTCCGGACAAAACATGAAATCGTTACGACGATTTGCAGCGTACTTCGAAAACAGAGAGTATGTGCTCTTCCCCTGCCCGCCATCATCCTGCCATACGTAAATCCCTTTCTCTCTCGTCCTCTCGCTAAAACCGAGGTAATCTCCCTTCGTACAAACCGATTCAGTTATCTCGTGACGAACTAACGGGTACTCCAGCCTAAATGGATCGATATTTATTCGGGATAGACGATCCGCGAAAGCGGATCTCACCCTCGGATGTATCGTATCAGCGAGGTTCGGAGCGCGAGGTGCAGTTCCTTCGCCGATTTTCATCGAACATTAAACAAATCGGGATAGAATAACTTGCGGACATATTATATGAATTTTATTTACACGATCTCTTATACTATATAATTTTGGCGTATACAAAAAGTCTTGTCAATTTTTTATATTATTTTGACACTGACAAATTATTATTACATAATAACGAATTGATTTTCGCCATATAATTACGTTATTCTCTCGTATATAATGATATATTAAATACATATATTATTTAATTATTTATCATTTAATTATTCGTTGTTTAATAATACTCGATGATTTAAAAATCAGTAAAATTAATATTTTCGCAGCAGTAAAATCAAATATGCGCTCTACAAAATGTATATATTATAATACTAAATATAACTTTTAATATAATGTAAATAATTATAAAATAAAGTGGCGAAATTTCTATTCTTAATTATTCCACTTTATTTTTCAAATTTTTTCCTTTTATGTACGTTGAATGAATTTTTGCATGGTAATGGTCGCGTGTTCGTAAAAATGAAGTACGCAGAGAACACAGAGAGAAACGTGCTGCATCGCAAAAGAATTCAATGTTGGGCCTCGGGTGCTTTTCATTATCATAATTTTTTTTGCCAATAATGCCTAACAGCAACATGGCATGTATGAATGTGAAGAATACGTCGCGTGACACGATAGATAACAGAAGAGAATCGAGTGAGACAGTTAGCCAAAAACGGGGATAGATGTGCGGTAATGAAAAGGGGCACCTGCTGTATCTCTATGTGTACTCCCAGCCCGCGGGGTGCAACTTAATGAGCTTCCTGTGTTGGTTCCGCTTTTGGCGCGTAACTCGACGTCTGTTGAGCATTTTCTCCCTTCCCCCCCCCCCTCCGCCCCTCGCCTCCCTTCTCTCTCTCCCATTTATGCGCTCTCTGTCCAGCATTACCCTCTGTCGTCGTCGCGAGTATCATCACTAGCGCATATATCTTGGAAAACGATCCGTCCATAATGTTGGAAGTGGCATTAAGATACAATCACGAGTCACGAATTAGCAGATTGTCCGCGAGTCCTCGAGAATTCAATTCTCATAAATAAATTCGTTATGAAGAGAGATTCATGTCAATTAAAAAAATAATTGCACGAGTTGTTATTTTGTGTATGTTATATTATATATGATGATTATCATTGAGCTTTTTGCCAATCTGACAAGCTACTTTAAGAAATTAACTTCTAGCAATAAAGAGAAAAGAATGTACATATCATATTACTTTTCATAGATGAAGATATTAAAGCATAATTTCTTTCTGTCTGTCATGTTTACGTAAGTAAAGTAACGATCAAAGTTCTTTGATTAGAGAATATTTTCTCCAAGGCGCAATAATTCGTTTAAGATCCAGTTACTATAAGGAAACTTTCCTCCATCACTTCGTGTGTTACTTTCTCTCTTTCGATCCGGTGTTAGGTTACTCGCACGAACACCAATTCCTCTACTCCACCACAATCCTATCGGATCCGCTTTGTAGTACGGCGTCTGGAGAAGTAACAAATTCTCCAGTTCTTCGATTCGTACTCTCTCACCGCGCGAAACCGATTGTTCGTTACTCCGCGAACGGATGAAGGTACGGAAATCATGTATCGATCCTTGCCGAGCGCGAGGGTGTTACTCGTATGATTTCTCTTCGCTACATCGCGTAGATACTTTTCTAATTCCGCCGATTCTTTTCTCTCTGCACATCTCTTTTATTATCTGCATACCTCGGTCTTATTTCCCAGTAGCATTTTTATTCGACTGTGAAACATCACTGTAAATTTATGTATCTCGTTCTTTTCTGTGTTCCTAATTCTTCACAAGAGCTTCAAAGCTCTCGCGCGGCCTCCTCGCCCATCGTCTTGCTTTTCTCACTGGAAATCCATCACGCCGTATTACCGAGGGATCAATGAGACAGATATATATAGAGACACGTAAAACGTCGGCGAGCTATCACTCGACTTTGAATACCGCCAAACTCTGTTACAGAGTGGTCCCGTGGTAAAGAGCAACGAGGGGAATGTATCCCTCGATGTTGCAAAGTGCTGTGGCGCGGCAGCGCCAACTTATCGTCGCTAAGCCTCTTTACGAATGTAACCCTTTTTCTCCTACCCGACTTCCTCCGGTGACCCGATTTATCGCTGGATAATGTTGATCGCTCGCACACATTGTACTCATTGCGGCCTTAATGCAGGAATTAAAGCCGCCGACATTCAGACTATAGCACAGTCTAAGTCACAATATAAAAGGATCTTTTGTTATATGAATCTACACAAAATTTATGTTTAGATTTATTCATATGTATGTATATACATTAACTATAAGTATATACTCATATTCTAGCTATCATATATAATAAGGATGCACTGGATATCCGAAAAATATCCGGTATCCGATATTATCCGGCATCTTTTTATCCGACAAGATAATCGGATGTCATTAGTATCCGGGAATATATCCGGTTGAAATTTAATATCGTTAAATTATTAATTTTTTTCTTATACAAATGTTTTATAAGTATGCATATTCATGATATAATATTTTATACATTGCAAAATTACAATCTTTTTCTCTTTAGGTCCTTTTTTTTAAAAGACATTCTCAGAATCTGGTCGGATATCCGAGCGAATACCAGATATCCGATGTTACATTCTATCCGGATATCCGATATCTGATATCCGGTAATTTTACGATCTGATCCATCCTTATGATAATTTTCCTAGTTAATAATAATTCAATTTAATAATATAATATAGGGTTATGAACCACTCAAGTTATTATGTGAGTAAGTATATTTATATCAACAATCTAAAATTTTGTAACAGACGTTTCAACCCCCATCGAATCATTTTCAATGATAATTTTAATAATAATTTTAAAAAAGTGTCTTGCATAGTTACCGGTAACTTTTTTAAAATTATTATTAACATTGAAAGTGACTCGATAAAGATCGAAATGTCTGTTACAAAATTTTAGATAAATATATTACTCACATAATAACTTGAGTGATTCATAGCCCTATATTATATTATTTATTTATTTAATTAGTTGAACCGTTATTCTTTATTAAATTTAATTTTAAAAAATTTTTTAAATTTATTTTATTTTTTATTCTGCTTAGCGTAATATATTAAATAAACGAAAGATGATCATAAATATAACTGTCGAGAGGAGCAGCTATTTTCGAGTAAATATTTTCGTGCTAACATATTCTATCGCGTGACTACCGCATTATGTCAAAGATGGTGCTCCAAGAGCCCATATTCTCCGCTTGTCTCATTTCCCATGGCTCGATTTAACACGATTTAGCGGTTGATGGAAGCACGTAAGTGAATATCGCTTTTTTTCTTAGCTAATATCTTTGCCATTCTCTACCGATATTCTAAATGCAATCGAGAATCGCGACGAAAGAATCCACAAGGGAGTAACCTGAGGGAAGCTAAACGGAGGCTGGAGGATGACGGCAACGGCGTCCTATGAGGCCACATTTCCGGGACAGAGAGAAAGAGAGAAAATGTTAAGATGCTCCCTAACTTTGCAGATAGTTTGAACCACAATCCTTAAGTTCCATCGCGCAGGTGAACTCTCTTCGAAACCTATTCTATAACGTTGCTCATGCAATGACGACGCGCAGTATTTCTCTCGTCGATCGCTATTTTACCGTGCCTTTTGCATGCCAGTGTGTCATGTTAGTGTAAACAACTATAGAGAGAAAAGAGGAATGAAAGAGAAAGAGAGAAAAAAGAGAGAACGGATAAGAAAAGGAGATCAGAAAAGCAATTTGAGTTTCCCATGTCACACTTGCACGTCGTTAAGTCGACGCCTTCCTCCGTGTTGCCTCAAGCGATGGTCAACCGCATATGAATGGTATGACATAAGATGTCTGAGGGGTTTGACAAGTACGTACGATCTACCCCAGCAAGGATGGGAATAGTTGGTGAAAAGACGGTAATGCTTCGATCGTCGTGAAAATGTGCATAACTATAATAGAACGAAGAATTATTTTAAGATATGACTGAACCGTCAAAAATGCATTTCTTTATTAAGAATGCAATTATTTAATCAAAACTTATTTAACTGTATAAACTGTATAAACTTATTAACTGTATAAGACATATACTTCGTATACAAAATAAATAAATATTTTATCTTATAAAGAATATTTTTAAGAGCTAGTAACTGTGTCTACATTCTCGAATGTAATAAATTTAAAGTATAAAATATAGATAACCACCATTGCGTATTTTATTCTACAGTATTCGCTAATTAAAAAATAACCACCCCCCTCCCTCCCCGCCCCTCTCTCTCTCTCTCTTTAATTGCTATTCGCATAAATGCGACGTAATCTCGAAACAAATAATGTTTTAATATATTTCTCATCAACGAAAAATATAAAGCTCGCCCCTTTATCGTTGAATATTAATCTCTTGAAAGATTCTTAATTTTTTTTTTGTTGTGTATTCTTTTGCATCTATTCTGCAATTATAATTCACGAGATTGAATTTATGGATCCAACATTTTTGTTGTATAAAACTGTGTGCAAAGAGCGACGTATATCACTGTTAACGATCTCGGGTTTATTCTGTGATGAGCGACACGCTTGTACCGCAGGAACAAGGCAAAAATGGCATTCATAGTAATAAGTATCAGTAAAGTCGCGGCGTGGAAAAGACGGTTAAATATTCGTACGTATCATTACGAACACGCTTGCAGTAAAAAGTTTGGTGTGTAATAATATAATTTACTTTATCTAGTATATTCTGTGGAACGCAGGTATCACTGGCACGACTTGTTACGGTTTGTTCAGCAAACGACACGAAAACCGACCGAAAAGATGTCCAGCTGACAAAAAAGTTAATAGTAAAAAATAGTAAATTAAGTTTTGCAGTAGGAAAGTGGAGAGAAGAGAGAAGCAGAAAGGACGGCTCTGACTCTGAGAAAACTGCGGTAAAGGCAGACGGTCATATAACTTCTTTTTAGGAACTTCAGCGGCAATCCCTTTGTAACATAATTAGTAAAGTAACTTGCGCGGCGATATCATGAGAGAATATTTATTTTAATCTCAGAGATAGGAGAGGGAAGCGAAAGTTCGTTGACAAATTCGCCCGGCATGAAAAGAAATTTAGAGATCGTGGGTTTGACAGTGGCCTCTATATTCGGAGAAAGAAGCAAAATCTGTCCGAAATATTTTTTTCGCAATTTCACAATCTCAATATATATTTCACAATGGTACGATGTTATGAAAATTTATTATAATCACTGAATTTTCTGCGATATTTGTTAGCATTTTTCAACGCATTTTATTAAGTAATAATATAATGCGGAGCGAGTGCGATTCGTTCATTGGCAGTCACGTTAATATTCTTTATGTGATATGTCTTTCTTTCACAACTGTGAAACTATTGTGCACACAATTTCATATGCATTATGAGCAGTCAATATTATTATACTTTTCTCGAAATATGTTGTTATTTAATATTTAAAAAGATTGTATATACATTTGACACAAAAATAGAATAGAAACTTTAATCGATTACAATAATGAGAATGTGAGAAATATTATTTTCAGATATTTATTTTTACTGCAATGAAATATATATCTGTTTTAACCTAAGACGTTAAAATCCTATTTATTATTTTAAACAGGTTTCAATTATTATACTTGTGAAATATAAAAACAAATTTGATTTTTGTTTACCGAATAAAATTTATTTTTCAATTTACTTAGTACTTTATAAATTTTTGTTGAACACATTCAGTAGGATTATTTTTTTATTTAAAATTTCGCAAATGTTTATTTTGTGTGTGTGTGTGTGTGTGTGTGTGTGTGTGTGTGTGTGTGTGTGTGTGTGTTGTGTGTTGTGTGTGTTGTGTGTGTATTGAAGCTTGAACGATAAATAATTAAAGAAATTAAATATTGAATTTATATTGGTCATCGATATTCAACTAAGTATTCAATTATGAGATATTTTCTATTAAATGCTTTTATTATTCAACAAGATGAAACCGCCACGATTCTATTCTTCTATTATAAGTCGTGAAATGCTTCGGTAACAATATATAATTACCCTTATAATTATAATGAGTCCTACAATCGGAAGTACAATACATTTAGTTAACGAAGAAATTTAATATGCCGCGAAGCGCTGGCTTGGTTGTTACAGTACTATGGCGAATGTGTAATGTGGTTATTGTACGGAAGTTTGCCAAAGTGAGGGAGAGAGGAAGCGAGAGAGCAGAGGAGAGAAACGTGGAATTCGATCTCATAAGTATACGGAATTAGTCGCGTGTATGAGGATTCGTTATCTAACCATCAGACCATGAATAGATGAACATCTTTTGTTAACCTATCCACTTCTTGATATGCATACATATATCTAATAATCTATAATAAAGTAAAAGGAATTTAATTGTAATAATAAGAAAAAGGATATGTTTTTATCACTTGTATAAACTTATACAAGGCTATCAAAAGACGCGGTGAATCTCGCTAGACTCGCACTGAATTTTATTGTAACTTATTCCGTCGACAAGTTCGTACTAAGCAGCGTAGTTACGAAAATCCCTCGAGTTATCTTCCTCACGACGCGGCATCTTATTAATAATCAATCGCTATTTCCGCGTTCCTGCTGGTCGTATTAACGAAAGTTTTGATCAAGAAAAGGAGAGAGAGAGAGAGAGAGAGAGAGAGAATAAAGAAATGAGACTATGGATAAGAGAGAGAATAGCACTGTAGTTGTGCCTTCTCAGTTCAAGAAAGGAAAACGGATGAATATGCCAGGCAAGTTTCGTTAATGTCTCCATATTCGCAGGCAAAATAAAAAAAACTTTTTTTCAATAAAGTGATATACATTACCTTTGATAGGAAAAAGAGTCGATAAATCTCCTATTTACAAATGTCGAAGGAATGATTAATCAAATTTCTTTGTTGAGAAATGTGAAACCATTCCGGTAGATAATTTAAGGAATGCATTTATCATTGTTTCACTTGCGATTCGAAATATATCGATGGGTATCTTTAAAATTAGCGATTGAAATCGGATATTTGTAATTAATCAGAACCGGCATTGTGTGCCGAGCTCTGCTGTAACTCGAATACGCGATAATTTGGAAAATTAAGTTCTGTATTTTCTGTGTAGAAACGATTTTATTTTAACATTATTTGATATAAAATATCGAGAAGAGGAAATTTTGTGTCATTTGATATTATTTTGTCATATGATATTTATTATCAAAAGTATATGTATACAAACAAAGTATATTTATACAATTTATTTACTCGTCAAATCCAATACTTTACATGTAACGCTTTAATCTTTGTGAGCGCATTATCGGCCATTGACATATTCATACACATCGTACTTGATTTCTTGTCTAATACTTGATTTTCAAGGTAGCTTAAACACAAGATTTAGTCTTGCCACAAACGCGGCGCATGAATTACTCTAATGAGTGCATATAATGCAACAGCAAACAGGTTTGATAGTGCCTATCAAAAGATAGTCAGATTGAATTGCAATACGGATCATCAAATTAAGTATCACAGATTATTGATCACGCACCAAAAAGATGCGCGTGTAAGCAATTTATGCAAAAAAAAAAACTTATGTGAATACGCAATGTATTGGGTTGTCCGGAAAGTTCGTGCCGATTTTGAGGGAAAATTGAAACGCAGAAGATTTAAATTTTAGTATACATTTATTAAATTTAAATCTTTTGTGGCACGAACTTTCCGGACAACCCAATACATACATGAAAAAAAGAGCAAATATTTTATGCGTTAAGTTTTATTATAAAGACGAATAATTGAAAGAGATATTAATTCAATAATTATTAGCAATTATCACACGATTTTCATTTAAAAAAAAGAAATGTCTTAAATAAAGTATAATATATAATGTATACAAAAAAAGTATGAAAGTTATTAGACAATAGATTTTTCATAATTTATTCATTTTCAAAAACAACTCTTAGAAATAGAGAATTATTATGATAATGATGTTGTTAAAAAATCAAAATTTTCAATGATTTAATAATGTTAATTTATTTTTATATATGATTATTGAAATATATATTTTTCTTAAATATATCTATTGAAAAATATATTTTTTAAACATAATATGTAATTTTGAATTAATATTGCGCAACTAAATCTTTAAAATTTATAATTATTAAGTACTCTCTGATCTAATTTCTATAAAAAATTATATCTCGAAAGATAATAAAGGATTTTTAACCAAAGATACAAGCTAGCTAAACTATTTGTCTTATTCTAGTATGCAAAATAAGCTAATATATATATATATATATATCTTGTAATGATTATCAAGAAAGACCCTATTAAAATCTGATGGATGGATTGAAATTCAACGAATGATCTTCTTACAATGAAAAATGCTAAATGTTTATTTCTCCTCGGAATATCGAAAGAAACAGATCAATGGTAGACTCGCTCGAGAAAATTAGCCTTATGCAAAGGGGAATGTGATGCACTGTAAGAGAAGAAGAGTATTCGCTAAGTACACGTGAGAATTGCATCGAACAATTGCGAAACATGTAATACAACTACCGTGGTGAGAAAACGGAAGTCGAAAAGGTATCACTGGAAACGCGTAAGTAATAGCTTCGCTGGCAGACCTGATAAAACGAACAGATAGCCGATGGCGGTTTTTATTTTCCCTTCGTGCGCCTCAGGAATCAACTGCAGTAAAACACGAGAGAAAACCAGAAACGAGATTGGGAAATACAGCGAGGGAAAGCGGAAAGAGCGAGAAGCGAAAGTTACCTTCCGTATTTCGAGTTTTCTTTGCGTTTCTTTTTTGATCGGAAACATTTCGCTAACTGTCGCTAATATTCTTAACTTAATAGAACTAGTAGTTTAACTTAATAGAAATAGAATTAGGCCGGATTTTACGTAAAACCTAATAGATTCTATGACTTTTTATAATACAACGGGGAGCCTAAAGTAAAACTCTAAATTCGACTCCGACGAAGTCACCAGAAGTCGCTGTTTTTCCAGCACATCTAGAATGGATAAAAAGAGTGATGCCAATGTATGTGCCTAATGCTAATTGGCTCCACCATTAAGTGTCCTTACTGTTAATTAGAAAGAAAACAACGTTAAAGAAAGAAAAAGTTAAGACGAGGAACTGCGTCATATAGATACCCTAGATACAAAATGACTTCCGACTAATTGGCGTCACTCTTTTTATATCCACTCTAAGCACATCGACATGTCTTTATGTACTACTCTACCAATATCTCACACACTTGTGATACATGCAGTCGCACGTTCATGTCAATTTTCGTATAACAAATTCGTTTCGATAAAACGTTTAAGTCTAGTTCTAAATACTCGATTTGTTCGTGCGAACTTCGTATTTGTGGATTTCTATTTCATAAGTACAGATTGTAAAACTTTCGTATCAAGCAAATGTTATCATAGCTTGAGACGTCATATTACACTAAGAAATGATAAAAAATATATCAATTTCGAAATTTTTGGTCGTTCTCGGCAACTCCATCTCACAAACACGTATTAATGCGTATACTTTAAGTCTGAAAAAGAATTTTCGAATCTGTGAAAGAGAAAGAAAGTATTTGTTACAAAAATTATATGATTTAATC